>Ga0315914_1008353_pt1 | contig 13871 bp, 10 predicted proteins | sample MpolenodulesMG_FD_203920 | JGI IMG/M metagenome (GOLD analysis project Ga0315914, IMG submission 203920) | Medicago polymorpha root nodule microbial communities from Los Angeles, California, United States - elongated nodules | ecosystem: Host-associated > Plants > Roots > Nodule | place: USA...
TTTATGATTTGTTGCTTTTTTTTGGTCTGATTTGTCGTTATTTTTTAGTCCGATTCTTTCTATACCATGTTTTTTTCATTCCAATTTCTCTTCTTTTTTTCTTTCGTCCAATTTGTTTTATTTTTACAACAATTCATTGTTATTATTTTATTTTATGATTGTTGTTGCTTTTTCTTTCCACAATTGTTTTAGTGATATTACTTGCTTATATTGATTAACCATTTTCTTTTTATTGATATTGTGTTGTTGTTCTGGTTGTTGTTATCATCATCATCAACATTATTTATAATAGGTGAGTGTTATTTTTATTATTAGGTAGTTTTTCTCTTTATTTTTATTGAATATATATTATTTGGTATATAGTCATTATACTTTTGACAATTAGGAAATAACAATTGTTTTAGTAAAATAACTAGTTTGTTCTTTATACATATTATTGATCAAATGAACAAGAAAACAATCGAGAAAAGGGTAAAGACAAAGATAATTATGTAGCTTGGACTATGGATGAAACTATTAGGTTGTTGCACCTCCCCGTAGATGCTATAAATAGGGGATTGTGTGATGCTAATAAGTGGTTATCAAACAAAATGTAGAGCGAATTTTTACGCAATAATCCCTTTTTTTTATTACGGAAAAACAATAATCATTTAGTTAGTAAAAGAATTTTGTATCGGTTTTTCTTTATTCAAACTAAAAAAAAATCTTAAAAGTAGTGTTATAAATCCATTGAAATTCATTGAATCTTTCTTATAAATCCATTAAAATCTGTGTCATAAATCTTGAGTGTAAAAAGTCTTTTAAAATCTCACAGAATCAATACAATCTTACAAAGTCTTTTAAAATCTCAAAGACTTTTTTTACCAAAATAGTCTTTTAAAATCTTAATCGAATACACCCCCCTAAATGTCATTCCTCTTGTTTATTTCTTTACTTCAATACACGTCAATTCCTAATCTTGTAATTATTGTCACATTAAAGTCATTTTCGTTTTTATCAAACATGTCATCGTAGAATTGTGACTACGCCTTCGTTCACCGTCCGATTGAGCTAATTGTTGGACAGTGTATTCTCAACATGCGGTTCGTTTTCAACGGTTCAATCGTCAAAATAATTCATGGAGCGAGAGAAAACGTGTCTGCACTGTAGTTGTGAGTTTGAGGTTGTTTAGAGTTAGGCTAGGAAGAAAAGCTCTCGAGGTAAGGGCTTTTTTCCCATACGTCCATACTAAGTGTTAGGCTGTGTTATTAAGTAGAGGTAGCAATTCTGTTTTTTAAAAAGAAAAATAATTAAAACGTATTTTCATAGTAAAATTAATCCTTTCTAAAAGTGATTATTATTAATTATGAGTGATTATTCTTAATTATGTTTTATATGAAAGTTGTGTATGATAATGTGATGTGAATTGATATATTTTATATTATTATGCTTTATATGTTTTTGTGATGTTGGAAAAGAAATGTTACTTTTTTTTTGATGAATTAAAGAAGAAAAAGATGAAAATGTGAGTTTGTGAAATGATTGACTTTTGATTTGTGTACTTGATGATGCATTAATACTTGATCGTAATTGTTTTAGTGGCGGGTTAATATCATATTTCTTAGTGGTGCCTAAGTGGCGGGATTTAGGTTGCATTTCTTAGTGGTGCCTAAGTGGCGGGATTTAGTTTTCATTATCATTATCATGCATGGCATATGCATCTGTGTGGTGCTTGTGTGGCGGGTTATAATTATATTCTGTGTGGATGCTGGGTGACGGGTTATAATTATATTCTGTGTGGATGCCTTAGTGGTGGGTTATGTCCGGATCATGTAGTATTTAAGAGCATGCATTTTACACATCATTGCATTGCATTGGGTATGTTGTACATATGTGTGTTGATAAGTGATTAAACTATATATATATATATATATATATATATATATATATATATATATATATATATACAAAATAAATGTGTATGAACTTTAAAATGTAATTTTCTTAATTCTTTTTGATTGAGAAGTTTTGATACTATCTATTTTATGGCATTGTTTGTTGTGCTTTGAGTATGAACCAATTTGGATAAGGAAATTGACCATTTACACTAACATTTTAGGTACCAAAGAAGGGATGATCTATTCTTTGAAGTTTTTGCTTGAAGTGCGTACGGGGGACAAAATTGGGTTTTTGATTGAATTGTAGCTTTAGAAGAAATTTTTGAAGGATATTAGTTTAAGAGTTTTAATTAAATTATGTCAAGAATTTTGTATATGTTTTGCTAAGAATTTATTATTGATGAAATAAATAAATAGTAGTGTTTTTTCAGAAAAAGAAAATAATTTAGGTGTAATGTCTTGGACCAAAATCCGGGGCGTTATAGTACCTATATATCCGTTACCCATGTTTCGAAATCGTGGAAAACCCAAACCAAGTTAAAACGGGCAAAACCCGTCAAATTAGGTTTAGTTCGGGTGGATAACCACGAGTATGAGTTTTGTTGCTATGCCTATATTTGACACCGAGACACGCCTAACCCAAGGAGTGTCCGTGCTTCATAGCTGCCACAAATCGAAAACAATTAACACCATTGTCTCAATCCTCAAAACCCTAACCCTATGGATGGATGAAATTCCACCGTTACAACAAGCTACGCGATACAGAAACATTGCTTATCGAACCTGGCACGAATTACTAGTCAATTCCGATGAATCCCTTACATTTAAGTTCCTCCCAGATAATCTTAAACCGACAACTGTTGAACTTGTTTCGTATTTTTCTGATAGTTTCAATAACGCGAGCTAGATTGATTATGGACAAGGTTGAAACGGAAAGAGTTGAGATAGAGAACTGAAAGAGGGACATGGGTAGATTTTTCAAGTTGATTATGGAGGTTGAGGGTGGTGAGAGAGGAGAGAGTAGAGAATAAGAGACGAAAGAGGAGAGGGAGAATTAGGTTTTTTTTATTTATTTTTAATTATTATTTTTTTAATTATTGATGAGTTGGATATTTTTTTTATTTTTTATTAAAAAATTACACAGATGGCGTGTGACTCAGCTAAGTGAGGTGCCACATATGCATTGACTAGGGTTAAAATTGGTCTAGGAATCAAAAGGGTAAACGGTGCAAACTTAAGTGTTAAAATTGTTATTGTTTTTTATAGGGGACCAAAATTGTAAGATTGTAAAACTTAGGAGCTAAAACTGCAATTAAGTGAAAAATGAACTTTCTTTTGTAATACCTTATATCCTATAGTACTATTTAAAAAGGGATGGTCATGCATTGAGTGAATGAAGTCTAGAATAGCATTGCGAAAATTACGGAAAGTAAAAGATGGCTGTCAACGGAAGCTTCCCATCCTATTAATCACAAAATACAATTATCTCTCTCAGACAGGCAAAAGTAAGAAGATTAATTAGTACATCCCATTAACCTAAAACAAAAAATAAATAAAATCAGAAAAAAAAAATCAATTAATATCTAAAACCTTTTTTTTTTATTGACGGAAATAAACATTTAAAACAAACCTGGGATACAATACTAATATAATCAGATTCATACAATGAAAACAAACAAATTTAGTAAACTAATCAACCAGCTCATTATTGAGTTAACCAATTTATTTTTTCTTCTTCTAGTTCTAGAGAGAGAGAAAAATCCAAAGAGAGAGAATCAAAGAGAAGGAGGGAAGGAGACCATGGACGCGTCTGCCCGTCATCATCTTTGACCATCTCCTTCCTTCCTTTCACATTCTTTCTCTCCCTAAACCCTTTCTTAATTCATCCCTTTTGTATTCATTCATTACCCCTAATTCATAGATCTTAATCATTTCTTCAAAACAATGGGAAATTGCTGTACAAATCCGATTAGTAAACAAAAACGAAAGGAAAAGCCCAGAAAAGACCACGGGCCAACAAAGAACAAAACCAAAAACAAAAACACCTTGGTGGTGTTGAAAAAGCCCACGGGCCGAGAGATATTACAACAATACGAATTAGGGAGAGAATTAGGGAGAGGAGAATTTGGAATAACATATCTATGCAAAGATAGAAATACTGGACAAGAATTAGCGTGTAAATCGATTTCAAAGGATAAGTTAAGAACAGCGATTGATATTGAAGATGTTAGAAGAGAGGTTGAAATTATGAGGCATTTACCTAAACATCCTAATATTGTTACGTTGAAAGATACTTATGAAGATGATGATAATGTTCATCTTGTTATGGAGCTTTGTGAAGGTGGTGAGCTTTTTGATCGGATTGTTGCTAAGGGACATTATACCGAACGCGCCGCCGCGACGGTGGTTAAGACAATTGTTCAAGTTGTTCAGGTTATAATCATCATTATTATCTCTTTTTTTGTTTTGTTTTAAGTAAATGTTTGATTATGTCTATGATAATCTGGAGTTCGGGTAAGTAAAGTTATATATAGAATTGTTTCATCCAAGAATTGAATTCGGTTCTTTGAACAATTTGACAGTTCATTAACTAATTGAGTTAGATCAATTGATTAGATTATACATGTTTTTGGTTGCAAGTTTTTAGACCAAAGTGATTATAATGAATTTAAGTTAAAGTTGAAACAGAGTTAAGACAAAAAAAAAAACAGAGATTTTCAGCTTTATTATTGAGTTAGGAATTATTTGTTTTTATTTTGATCTTGGAAGTTAGAACAGTGATAGACAATACATATAAGAAGGATATTATTAATTACTTTCTATTTTTTATAAAATGATAAATTTTTCACCGTTTTAAAATAATTGGCATTTCTGAAAACTCAAATGGTGTTGATAACTTTTTTTTTTTTTTTTTTAGAAATATTGTTATTTTTTATTTCTGTTAAGTGGAGTTGAAAATAGGTTTGTATTCTTTTGGAATTGAAAATATTTTATGACTTTTTTTGTCCTTTTGGGAAACATGAAACTGTAATTATTTTGAATTTTGAGATAATTGAGTAATTTGGAACAAAACTTCAACTTATAAATGACAATTGTTTGAGCTAAATGATAACTAATAACTGGTACTTTTACAGTGTTATTGCCACAACTTATAAAACAAATTAAGATGATAGTAATAGTATTTTGGGTGGATTTTGTTTCTGGTAATTTACCATAAACACTTTTACAAAAGAAATAGTTGGAATGAACTTGTAACAGTAATGGATATTCTAACTAATAACTTCTCTTTTAGGTTGAAATTAACATCCACACTTGAACTTTTCAGAATTTTTAATTTACCAGCTTCTCCATAATCACCTATTAATTCATGACGATTTTTTCACAAGTTAGAAACTAAATACTTATTTTAACAGAAGTTAATCCAAGATTGGTTTGTAAAATTTCGTGTTTAATGAAGTTTGATTATGTTAGGATCCTTTCTTTGAGTAATAAAGAAATTCCCTTAACAGAACAATATTAAGTAATGAAAGGAATGAGAATTGCAAACGCGATTCTACTTCCTAACAGATAACCTTTGGGTCAGGGACAAGTATATTTAGTAAGCTTAGCCCTTGGTCACCTTTGTGGAAACGGTGCATATAAAGAGTTGAAGAACACCATCTTTTCTTGTGTCATGTTTTGCTTCCTTTTTATATCATTTTTCCGTTTTCTGTGGATGGTTAAGGCACCATGGTTATGGAGTATGTCTTATAAATGTCATTTACTTCTTTTTTCGTGTTGTTGAAAGAGCTGCTTTGAAGATCTCACTTATCAAAGTTTTTGCTAATAAAATATATAATTTGTTTCTCGATTTGTATGAGGATTCTTTGCTTTCATTAGGCTGATGTGCTTGTCAGAATTTTTCCCTCTGTTGGGTTATGATAAATTTGGGATTTAGTGTTGATTATTTTGTTATGTTTTAGATGTGCCACGAACATGGTGTGATGCATCGGGATCTCAAACCCGAAAACTTTTTGTTTGCAAACAAGAAGGAAACATCACCTTTGAAAGCTATTGACTTTGGTTTGTCAATTACCTTTAAACCAGGTAATGTTTTTTACTAGTTATCTGATTCTTGATCTTCATCATTTCGATCCTGCCATCCATGTACAGGTATCTGAAGTTTGCCATTCTCTGCAGGTGATAGATTCAACGAGATAGTTGGGAGTCCATATTACATGGCCCCTGAAGTATTAAAGAGAAATTACGGCCCTGAAATAGATATCTGGAGTGCCGGAGTAATTCTTTACATCTTACTTTGTGGTATCCCTCCTTTTTGGGCAGGTTGGTTTTTATCTTGTGAATGCGGTATTTGGCTTTTGCTAGTCAGAAATCGTAAATTGCCCAAAAATCCACTTTGATTAACAGATTATTAAATACTTCAACACATTTTTCTTTGTGGATATTATATATTTTAGTTATTATAACCTATTTCAAAGGGGTCTTGTCATAAAATCATTTATGATCTTTCTAATATTGTCGAATATGGCATTTCTGTGCTTAAGTGATATACTTTTACCTTGTATTTACAATTGTATGTGTAATATAATATAATGATGATATTGTCCATTATTTTTATTTACTTTTCATTACACAAATGCAATATTTATTACATTATTATTTCTTTCTTTCTTATGTGTGATAAATTTCATTTTCTAAATCTTCTCTTTCTTAAAATGTAGAAACTGAGCAGGGAATTGCTCAAGCAATTATACGATCTGTTATTGACTTTAAAAAGGAGCCATGGCCAAAGGTTTCTGATAATGCAAAAGACCTTATTAAGAAGATGCTTGATCCTGACCCACAGCGCCGGCTTACTGCACAGGAAGTGTTAGGTAATATGCAGTTCATTCATATAATAGAATGCTTAGGTAGATGAAGTAAATCATAGAATTGTATGGGATATTTTCTGCATAGCAGATAAATAGTGTTTTATACAAAAAAGTTGTAAAATTGAAATGTGGGAATGTTAACATTGCTTGTTAACTAAATGCAGATCATCCATGGTTGCAGAATGCAAAGACAGCTCCTAATGTTTCATTGGGAGAAACAGTCAGAGCAAGGCTCATGCAATTTTCTGTAATGAACAAACTTAAGAAAACAGCATTGAGGGTAATGTTTCAGTAACACTTGAATTTCTCATGATAAACGATTTCCAAAATGTTTATCCATATATGACCCTTTGATTTACTATGTTTTTTATGATGTTATATTGTGCTTTCATGTGAGCAGATTATTGCAGAGCATTTGTCTGTAGAAGAAGTTGCTGGAATAAAAGAGGGATTCCAGGTGATGGATACAGAAAATAAAGGCAAAATCAACCTTGACGAACTACGAGTAGGATTGCATAAGCTAGGTCACCAAATTCCTGATGGAGATGTCCAAATACTGATGGAAGCTGTGAGTATATTCCCATTATCTGGGATTTTTTTTCTATTTGTTCCACAATTGATGGATCTAGAACTTAGTAGTTTGTCAAACTAATTATTAACATAAGCGATTTTTTAATTTTCTTGGTGCTATTTGATCTTTAATAGAAAGTTCTCCCTTCGATCTTGAACATAAGAAAAAAAAAAACTATATCGTACATTTTAATTCTATTTTTGTTGCTTATACTCAAGATTGGAGGGTTTACTGCATGAAGGTACTATATGCCCTTTAAAAGGTGTCTCTTCAATTTCTAATCTTTGGGGTCTGCTTTTACAGGGTGATGTCGACAAAGATGGTTTCCTAGATTATGGAGAGTTTGTAGCCATTTCTATTCATCTGAGAAAGATATCCCATGATGAACACCTCCAAAGAGCATTCCAATTTTTTGATAAAAACGAATCTGGGTTTATTGAACTTGAGGAGTTACGTAATGCCTTAGCTGATGAGGTTGACACGAACAGTGAAGAAGTCATTAATGCAATTATGCATGATGTGGACACAGATAAGGTCAGTATATTTTTCTCGTTTTGTCAAAATTTTCAATTACTGTTTGTTTATGCTTTATTGCCCACCGGGGAACAATCTGCATCTTTGAAACACCTAGATATAGTTCCTTTCTGCTGTTGTTTTGTGGACAATCCCTTGATGGATCTTTATGAATTATTCCTGATCAGTATTATAATTTTAAAACAAAAATTCTTGTATGTAAATGTTTAATTTGTCAATATTTGGAACGACTCGTTGATCTTTTTCTCCATTAAACTGTAGGATGGAAAAATAAGTTATGAGGAATTTGCTACGATGATGAAGGCTGGCACAGATTGGAGAAAAGCATCAAGGCAGTATTCGAGAGAGAGGTTTACCAGTCTCAGTATTAAACTGATGAAGGAGGGATCATTAGAATTGAACAATGAGGGTAGATGACTTAAGAAAAAGCCTAATTTTACTCCATGAAAGGCAAATATGATAAAGAAGTCATCATTTTTCTTTTTCCTTCATTATAATTCTTTTCTTCTAATTTTTCTTATATGCATTGGGGACCCCCTCCCCCCGTTTGTTTGGTGTGAAATAGGATATAGGTCTGAGTGCATGTGTTGGTTGTTACTGTTGGAAGCTCCAAACTCAGTCTGTTTGTACATAAGCCACGATACACATCCTTTTGGTGTTAACTGAGTAGTGATGTCTATTGTTATTTGCATTTTTCCCCTTTTGGTTTGTTGAGGGTGTCGTTGGAGAAATGGCGAGGATGGAAGGATTGGAATTCTCATCAAATTGTGCTGATGTATATATTTGAAATATTCACAGCTATAATGACTAATCACTTGGCACTTTTGGCCGAATCTTTATATTTTTGTTGTGTAAAATGCACCTGTAGATAGGGATGTCATTTTTAGCCATAAACAAATTTATATGACTTTTGGAATATATATTGTACTTCATTAATAAAAAGCTTATGTAAGATATTGGTCAGTTAGTAAAACAAAGCCATTACATTCTTTAGTATTCAATTATAGCTATCAACAACACTAACAGTTGTGTTTTCTGTCAATGAGTATAACAATGTGGAAAATGAGACTTCCTTTTTGAGATTTTCCTAGTTCATCCATGACCTCTTTTCCTCTTTTAACTGCCTTCATCCATAAGTTCTTTTTCATGGATGTTAAGTGAGCCAATTTATTCATATAACTTTAACAGAGACAAACCTTTGACTTCTTGAATTTCTATTACTTTAGTCCTTCATGCTTTTGACAAACTTATCAAGGAGTTAGTTACAATACGAGTAATACTCTGACTGTCTCTTGCCTGCACAGCATGAGGACCCATTGGTCCTATACAGCCTCCATTCTTTCTTTCAACCTACACAAGAATGACAAAGGATTGTTGGGAGATGTTTACAACTTCCTACATTAGAAACATTATCTTGAAAGTGGTGTATTCAATTCTTTGAAATTTCCTATATTAAAATTTCCTATATTTAGTTCCGTAACATGTACCGTAGCAAAATTGTTAGGGAGACCCTATTTTGTTTTGTATGTATTAGGATGATGAATTCTTATACTCAACATCTTCATTGTATTTCCCCCTTTTTTTTTTTACCTGAAAGACAAATTTAGACTTACAAAATCGTTATGGATCTTTGTATCGATTCTAGAAGAATAAGTTATGAGGAATTTGTTGCAACGATGAAGGTCGACACACATTGGTGAAAAACATAGAGACAATATTCATTAGAGTGGATTACCAGTCTTATAAGTCTGAAATTGATGAAGAATTGAAATTGTGATCAAGTTGTGATGTAAATATTTCAAATATTCACCGCTACAAATACAATGACTAATTAGTAATCACTTGGGACTAATCTTAATTTTTTTTATTGATTGTTGAGCAAATAGTAATTTTTATCTTGAATATCTAACAAGTTAACGAGTAACATAGTTATTTAGTGTAACAAAATTTTAAAATAGTCATAGATTGTGTTTATTTTAATTTTAGAAAGAAAAGAAAAACGCATTTCCAAAATAGGCAGTTGAAAATGGCGCTAACCACGATGTTGAACGGCGGCGGCAACACGATACAGAATCCCAGCGTAGCATTCACGACGCCACAAAACTACGCATCAAGACTATCTCATCTCCTTACCGTAAACGCATTGAAACCCCTTTGGTGTCCCACTCTCACAATCCAACCCACTCCATCTACCTTTTCCCCTTATCTCTCTCCTCACTCTCTTGACCCCTTCTCCGCCATTGCTTTCACCTCCCGCACCGCAATCCAATCCTTCCACCAAGCCATATCATCTCTCTCTCATCCTCCGCTCTCCCCCGACGGCCCCACTTTCACCGTGGCTGCTCTCGGCAAAGACTCTGAGCTTCTCCGTGAAGGATTTCTCTATAGAATATGTGCTGGTTCTGATCGGGTTAAGGTTCTGGTGCCACCGGTGGCTACTCCGAGTAGCTTAGCGACGGAGCTTGGGGATGGCGGTGGAAGGAGGGTAATGTGTCCGGTCCCGCTTGTTGTTGGCTTGGAGGAGCCACCTGTAGTTCCTAGTTTTCTGCAGGAGCTTCGTGATGGAGGGTGGGTCCCGATTCGAGTGGAGGCCTATGAGACGCGGTGGAGTGGGCCGCGGTGTGCGGAGGGGATTGTGAAGGCGGTTGAGGAGGAAGGATTGGATGCTGTAGTGTTTACCAGTAGTGCTGAAGTGGAGGGACTGCTTAAGAGCTTGAATGTATTTGGGATGGGCTTTGGTGACTTGAGGAGGAAGTGTCCCGGGTTGGTTGTGGCGGCTCATGGGCCTGTCACGGCTGCTGGGGCAGAGAGACTGGGAGTAGAGGTTGATGTGGTGAGTTCTAAGTTTCATAGTTTTGATGGAATTATTGATGTTCTTAATGTTAAATTCGCAACTAGGATTAGAATTTAGGAAATGTTATCATCATTCATATCTAATGTATGCATAATTTTGCCTTTGATTGAAATGAAAGGTCGTTTTTTGTGATATACATTTTCATGACATCAAATTGTACTTCCTTTAGAAAGTGGTTTCAATTTGATACTGCATTCCAACTTTTCTTAAAAAAATTGTATGTCTCTTGAAATGATTATATTCATGTAACATAGACACTTTAGTTTAGATCGAAGATGTGTTTGATGTCAAACTTATGTGATATTTGGTCGGGATAATAACTTGGGTATTGTATCAGCTTTCGTAAACAAAGCTATTATATTCTTTAGTATTTAATTATAGTTATTTCTGTCAATTGGTAGAACAATATGGAAAATGAGACCCCCTTTTTTTTGAGATTTTCCTAGTTTCTGACTGACCTACTAGATAGAAGATCAACACTCAGGCCTGCGGACGTTATGGTGTACGGATGGGTAGGTGGAAAACATGCTTGTGTAGACTTGATTGGGGTTTCACCACTTGTGGGATTAGGTGTCAGACCTTTTACCGTAGGACAAACAGCCTTAAAAGCTGCGTCAAGCAAAGTGGCCAAACATGAGAAAACGTGTTCTGACAATCAACATGCTTTTATACCATTTGCTTTTGACACTTTCGGTTTCCTAGCACCAGAGACTGTTGACCTTTTACATAGAGTTCAAAAGGTCTTGCATAGCAATGTCATGTCTCCTAGATCCATGAATGTTGTGTTCACGAGGATTGATTTTGCCATCCGAAAAGGTCTAGTGGCGCAACTTGTTGCCCGCTTGCCTTCTATTCAAGTGTAAATAATGGTGTATGCCAAACGAAACATCCCTTTGCAAGCTACAAGAAGGATAAAGGATTATTGGGAGATGTTTACAGCTTCCTACATTGGATGGAAAGGCACTTCAACTAAAATATTGAGTTTCTCGGTTGTATCTTTGTGGATGTCAAGGGATGATGAGTTTTGCTTGATAGAGAAGAATTAAGATTTGTTCACTTCACTCTTGTAATGTTCATGATATTCTTCATGAGTATCTATCGGTAGAGAAACCTTGAGGTCCAATTATAGCTGTTGATGAAGCTTCTAAGACAGTTAGACAAAGACACTGCATCGTGGTCTTTTTGCAGGCTTTGCTTAAGGAATTCCTCATGTGAATGACAAGATACCTTCATAAGTGATCTTTACACATAATAAGGTGATCCCAACTAATACAATCAATCCATGTACCCGCACCTCTATTGGATCTCCACCACAAAGAGTTGATCATTTGCTCAATTTCCTCTGCAAGATAAGTTGGAACAAGGAAAGAACTCATACAATAAGTAAAAATTTCTTGAACCATCAACTTTACCTTAACTTCTCTCCGCTTTTGATAAATGCTTCCAAGATCAGTTTTGACTTTTCTGCAAAATTTAATTTTTAAGTAATTACTAATAACTTTTTTTATTACTTTTTTTGCAAAATTCTCGAGTCGAGTTTACCTAGGCAAAACGAGTTGAGGTAAACTCTCGAGTTGCAAAACCTTAACTTCTCTCCACCAACCTAGGAAGTAATAGCTTTTTTTATTTCTTTCTACTGATCATATAAGTATTCCAAAGGGCCAATTTTTTTTTTAGATGTAAACTCGGTCGAGTTTACACGAATTTACCGAGTGTCAACTCGGTCAAACTCGTCAAACCTTCCGATTTTACCAGAAACCTAGTTTACCTCAGAGTTAACACGATTTTGGTTCCTAAACACGTAAACTCGGAGAGTTAACACTCGATTTGCGGAACATTGGTGCCAAGACATTCATTGATACCAAAGGAATGGATAGATGCTATAACCTCTACTGGAATATTTTTTTGGAGAAAATTTTAGACTTTGCTAAATTAATAGCTTAACCTCAAGCATCTTTGTACTTGGCAAGGATTATGTCCTTCATGCTGCCAGGGAAGAGTCCCTCAACACACCCTTTTTAATTAGAGCAATAAGGCCCTCTGCAGAAGTGATAAAAGGTAAGGAGACAATGAGTCCCTTGCCTTAAGCCTTGACTATTTTCAAGCTATATTCATCCACGAAATCCATTTTCTGCACAGAGAAAAATAAACTCTTAATCAACTTGATCATATATGTTTTACTAATTTGAATCTTTAAAGCATCTTCTCTGACTTTCCCTTTTTTCCTTCTTAAGAAAGAACAATGTTTGTATCATTGATGGTTGGTGGGAGAGATGCCATATCCAGCCAACTAATACAAGTCTGAAAAAAATTCTGCTCCACATAGGTCCCAAAACCGTTAATAGAAGACCAGATTGATTCCGTCCGGCCCCGGGGCCTTAATTATTAGCGTGCATGTGATTGAGAGCCTGCTTGAATTCTTCTATTGTGAAAGGTGACGCTGTGACGCAGTTGAATGCTATCCTTCTCTGCAACTCAAAGCTTAAAAGGTTATGGAATTGCTCCTTAACTATGGTGCATAAACATGTTTGCTCCTCAATGACAACACCATCATCATTTGTAATTTAAAAATTAGAATCCTGCTGAGCTTCTTCCTAGCTAAAGCCTGCTTGTACATAAATTGGTTTCAACCTCTTATTCCAACTTTTGCTGGAGTACTCACAATAATATATGAAATTTGTATATTTTATTAGTTTCTAATAATGTTGTGGATTTCAGTAACACTATGCTTGGAAGTTGTTGGCAATGATAAACCAATTAACACCGATATATAGTTCCCCAAGGTTCTTTATGTCATGGAATACTCTCGTAACATTAATTTTTTCTAAACTAACTTTCCAACCTGTTACCCGAATGTTCTGTCTCACTCACCACAATAGTTGATGGGCCACTACCCACCCCACTAAATTTTGAAGATTGCTTTTTAGGCCCCCCCAATATCTTTTTAGGCCCCCTAAAAATACAAAATTAACCTCTATATTTAAAAATTGGATCCTCCGGTACATAAAATCCGATAGTTCATTTTCATATTCCATATTTTACTCCTCCGGTATGTACATACCGGATGCAGTTTTTCGAAAGCATTTTTAACACTTCCGGTAGATATATTCCGGAGGCACAATTTTAAAATTGATTTTTTAAACTTCCGGTATATATTTACGGTA
>Ga0315914_1008355_pt1 | contig 13871 bp, 12 predicted proteins | sample MpolenodulesMG_FD_203920 | JGI IMG/M metagenome (GOLD analysis project Ga0315914, IMG submission 203920) | Medicago polymorpha root nodule microbial communities from Los Angeles, California, United States - elongated nodules | ecosystem: Host-associated > Plants > Roots > Nodule | place: USA...
AAAGAATATTTTGCTTCTTGAATTTATTCCAAAAAGTCCAATTATGTCCTTTTGCTTGTTTGCTTTGATAAGGACGTTTTTAACTTGTCTTGTGAGCATAGAACCTTCTTTCTTTGTTAAGAACATTTTCATTAAACATTTCTCATAAAATTCATTAGTAGATAACAAGTTGAAAAACACGTATTAAATGTTTGTAATCTTTAAAACATCAAATATGGATTTTGTCCTCAACACTATCTTCAAAATTGTTATCACAAAACACACAATCAATGGGGCAATGCATACCTATGCTGCTTAGGTGAGCTCTAGTAGGAAGACATCCCCAACATACTCGCCAAACAAGATTCTAAATCTTCAGAGGGAATTTTAACTTCCAAATAAGGTTCCACCGGCCTGGTAAATATAGATGAGAATTATTTGCAATTTCAGTAACACAAAGTCTACATGCACTGGACACCGAATACATACCATTATTTTCTGCTTTCCATATTAACTTATCTTGAGTAACCAGAGGTTGTAATGGTGTATTTAGAATCATCTGGACCGTATTATGATCAAACAGATTATAGATTAGAGAATCATTCCATACCTTGTGATGTTGATCAATAATGTCTTTCACTGTTGCATGAGCTAGTGACGCAAATATGGGATTGTAATCTGCAAAGGACAATCCACTTTTAAGCCATGGTGCACCAAGCAAAGAGATATTAGCTCATGTACCTATGTGCCATCTTGCACCTCTTTTCACAGCTATTTTTGCGCTAAAATACTTCTCCACACATAACTGGGGTTACTTCCCAACTTTGACCATAAAAAATCACTGTTAGGAAAACAACGAGCTTTAAACAATCCAGTTACAAGACGATCAACATCCATTTGAAATTTCAACCCTTGCTCACCTAGCATCGCCACATTAAAAGAAGCAATGTCCTTAAATCCCATACCACCGTTATTTTTGCGAGCAGTCAATCTTTCCCGTGACAGTTAAGGCATACCTTTTCTCATAGAACCACCATGTCCCCACCAAAAAACATTTATCATTTTTTTCTATGCCATCTATCAATTCGAGTGGAGGTTTTGTGTGTCTGTGGTGCCACCCTTTTGAATGCAAATTAATCAATTATTCATCAAATTTAATCAATATAAAAGTTTCATATCAACAACATCATCTACCAGTTACCGTGTCAATTAGAAACTAACAATCTAATTTTTGCGAGTGTAACTTAGTTGGTAAGCTTGATGCGATATGTAGGGGTCGAAATTTCAACCTCGGACTCTCCATCTATTCACCTTTAGGGTTAATTTTTAGCAATTAGATTACTTAAAAAAAAACTGCGTCCCAAATTATAAATTACTTTGTGAAAAAAGTTGTCCCAAATTATAAATTACTTTGAGAAAAAAATTGTCCCAAATTACAAGTTACTTTACAATAACAATGAAACATTAACGTTATATTCTCTATTATACTCTTAACTAGTATGTATTATTCCATAATCTTTAAATTCTTTAATTTATTTATTTTTATACAATTTATTAAGGACAATCTTTTAAGACAACTCATAATATCTATTTCTCATACGAAATTAACTAGATTTCTTAATATGCGCAAAATTCCCAAATCGTCTTATACTTTAGGATAGATGGAGTAACAATTTTTAATAGGATTTCCCCTAAAAAAATTCTAGTAAGTTTTTTTCCTTTTCATTTGTCATTTATAATCAATAAATTAAATATAGTATAATATATAAACAAAACTAAATATTAATGAGAAATATACAACGCATAAAATATAAATTAGTAAAAAGGTAATTTTTTCCCTCAAAAAAAGAAGGTATTTTTTATTTGAAAATATAAATAATATATTAATGATAAAATTCTTAAATATTAATAAAATTAAAACTAAATTAGACTAGATTAAAAAAAATTCAATCTAATAAAAAAATATATGTAATTTTTTTTTTGAACGAATGGGATAAAAATATGTGCTATTATCTCTCATGGGAACGGATAAAAAAAAGCCCTTTTTAATAATTAATAAAAGATATCAACCCCATACTCAAAATCCAGGTCATTGGCAAAGGTGTTGATATCCGTCCCATACTTCCCCTTCAGATTTTTTTTTTATCACTTTTACATGCATACATGCTTATTTTTATTTTGGTATAATCCTTATTTATTTTTTGTTCAAAAAAATACTTATTTATTTTATTTAATATTTAAGTGTGCATAATTGCATTATACATGCAAATATCGGGATTCAAACTCCAAATTATCCATTTATTCTAACCACCAAGCTTCTTGATAAAACAAAATATATTACATTTTTTAACTTTCTCTTAATAAAATTTACAATTTTAATATAATTAATATTATTGTTTAATTACAATTAGTTTATTACATTAAATTAATCATAATATATATATTTTTTTAACTTTATTAGCTTGTATATATGACCAAATGAGTGCTGTGTGTGAAAACTCAATCTCCATCAAAAAACGAGACGAGACTCAAATTTCAGTTCCAATGAAAAACATGTTCAAGTTCTTCAAGGACTATCATGAGTGTGGCGAAACAGCAAAACTCTACCCGTTCCTTCCTCATTGTCATACCTAATTTCAATAATTAATAATGTTAATTTTGTAAAATTGTTATACCAATCAACTTATTAAAAAAATTTAATCTATATAAAAATCTAAAATAACGCTCAATATAAAAGAGAGCCATACTTAAATTGCTTTTAATTTTTTGCCACCACTAATCTAGTCTAGAAAAATCCAATCATACGAGTAAAACCCCATTGCCTAATCACTAGTATCATCTGCTAAGAATTAGAGCCGTCCAAGCAATGAACATGTATTGAGATATCGAATTATCTACCGTAGTAGTGTTAATGACGACATGAAATATTTATTTAATTAGAAGAAGAAGAAATGGAAAAAAGCCTAAAAATGAGATCTAGTCGCTTTAACAATTCACACTCGTCCATTCCCATCTAGTAGTAAAAATGACAATAAAATAAATTTATTCCATTTAATTAAATTTAATTTTATATTATCTCAACCACACACACAACACTCTCTCTCTCCCGTCATCATTCCAACCCTATCTTCTCTCTCTCCCACATATAAAACCCTCACCACCCCCTTCTACCATCTCACACTTCGTTCATTCTTCTTCTTCTCTCATTTTCTCATTTTCTCGTTATTTCTCGTCTCTCCTCTCTTTTTCTCACTATGGGAGCAGTAATTCTCCCAGATCTCGGTACTGAGATTTTGATTCCTGTTTGTGCTGTCATTGGAATCGCTTTTGCACTCTTCCAATGGCTTCTCGTTTCCAAAGTCAAGCTCACTGCTGGAAGAGACTCTTCTTCTGAAGCTCCTGGGAAAAATGGTTACAACGATTCTCTCATCGAAGAAGAAGAAGGTATCAACGACCATAACGTTGTTCTCAAATGTGCTGAAATCCAAAACGCTATTTCCGAAGGTATAATCTCTCTCTCACTCTCGAATCTCCAATTCGTAGATCTAACTAACCCTATAACTATTCTTTTGTTAATTTTTATTTTTCAACAATTTTAGGTTATGGATTTGAATTTTGTTGTTAGATCTTGTTACTTATGTGCCGTGGATCTGTGATTTGATGTCAAATCTGGTGATTTTGTTTTTGGGTTTTGTGATGAAATTGTAGATATTATTTCAACGTGTTAAGTTAAATTGTGCGAAGCGTGATTTGAACAGTTCATGATTTATTGATTATTAAAAGATAAAGAGGTGAAGGTGGTTGTGGAATTTGGGACCACACGTCCAAATCTAATAGTAAATTAGTATTTCGCAATCTAAGTTAGTTTCGTTTATTTTTGGTTCCGTTTTGTTTTACTTTACCATACTTATTTTATTATTATTTTTTACCTCATGTAAATTCTTAATTATTATCATTGAAATTCATACAGGAGATAATTTAGTATTGTAAAATCATGCGTTTTTTCTTTGTTTGTATTTTCTATGTAGTTGGCTTTGATCTTTCATATTTTTTGTATAGTTTGGGTTTTGTTTATCTGTTTGTGGATAAACTGAATAAGTTCGAGTGGTCCCAAATGATATGTCTGTATTTGAATTTGATGCTTTCTTTCTATTATTTACTATGAATTGCAAGGTTTTTCCTATATTTAACACTAAATAGCATAAATTGTGAATTAGTACTGAACATCATTTTATTATCCTTGAAAAGTTTATTCTTTTGGCTTTAGTTAATTTACATTTAGTATTAATTGAATTGAAATGAGTCACTACCATTGCTTGGCTAGATGTCCACATTTTCATTGATGTTCAATGTTTTGGATATATTTTATGAGTCATTCTAACAAGTACCAAGGAGCCAAAAAAGGGAAAGTTTGTATTGAAGAAAACATTTTTAGACTTTTAGAACATTGATTACACCTTCCAATACATAATTACCATATATGATTCCTTAATTCTTGTTGGCATTTTCCATATTTTATAATGAATGGGTCACTAATTTATTGGTGTTTGAATTTTAACAGGTTCAACATCTTTCCTTTTCACTATGTACAAGTATGTGGGAATCTTCATGGTTGCTTTTGCCATTTTGATATTCCTCTTCCTTGGCTCTGTGGAAGGATTCAGCACAAGCCATCAGCCTTGCACTTACGATGAAACTAAGATGTGTAAGCCAGCTCTTGCTACAGCCCTTTTCAGCACCATAGCATTTATCCTTGGTGGCATCACATCAGTTATTTCTGGTTTCCTTGGAATGAAAATTGCAACTTACGCTAATGCAAGAACCACCCTTGAGGCAAGAAAGGGCGTTGGAAAGGCCTTCATTACTGCATTCAGATCGGGTGCAGTTATGGGATTTCTCCTTGCTGCTAATGGTCTTTTGGTTCTTTACATTACCATCAACTTGTTCAAGATTTACTATGGTGATGACTGGGGTGGTCTATTTGAGGCCATCACTGGTTATGGTCTTGGTGGGTCTTCTATGGCTTTGTTTGGAAGAGTTGGTGGAGGTATCTACACTAAGGCTGCCGATGTTGGTGCCGATCTTGTTGGCAAGGTTGAAAGGAACATTCCCGAGGATGATCCAAGAAATCCAGCTGTAAGAAATTACATCCTAAAACTAGTTCCCTTTTTTCCTTTATAAACATTTTTGTTTTTTATTTAAACCTTTGCTTATGTCTGAATGAATCCTTGTTTTATTCAGGTGATTGCTGACAATGTTGGTGATAACGTTGGGGATATTGCTGGTATGGGATCCGATCTATTTGGTTCATATGCAGAGGCATCTTGTGCTGCCCTAGTTGTTGCTTCCATCTCTTCTTTTGGAGTGAATCATGAGTTCACTCCCATGTTGTTCCCTCTTATCATCAGTTCTGTGGGCCTCCTTGTTTGTTTGCTCACCACCTTATTTGCAACCGACTTTTTTGAGATCAAACTTGTAAAGGAAATCGAGCCTGCATTGAAAAAACAGCTTGTTATTTCAACTGCACTGATGACTGTTGGAATTGCTATTGTTAGTTGGATAGCACTCCCAGCTTCCTTCACCATCTTCAATTTTGGAGAGCAGAAGGATGTCAAGAACTGGTACGTTTCATAGCGCTTATTGTTAGGACCTGCTTTTGTGTCGAAATAATTATTAATGGATGTGTTCCAGTCTATTATTAATTAATGATTTGAATGGTAATTTTAATATCTTAGTACTCACTGGATTGATTTTGGCTTGCAGGCAGCTATTCTTGTGTGTTGCAGTTGGTCTTTGGGCAGGGCTTATCATTGGATTTGTTACTGAATACTACACTAGCAACGCATACAGGTAAGCAATCATGGATTCATATTTTGCATTTTCCCCATTCATCTAGTAGATTGTATGCTAACTGGACTAACATTTTCTTTCTGTTTTTTGCAGTCCTGTGCAAGATGTTGCAGACTCCTGCAGGACTGGTGCTGCTACCAATGTTATATTTGGCCTTGCCTTGGGATACAAGTCTGTTATCATTCCAATTTTTGCCATTGCAATTAGTATTTTTGTTAGTTTCAGTTTTGCTGCCATGTACGGTGTTGCTGTTGCTGCACTTGGAATGTTGAGTACCATAGCCACTGGATTAGCCATTGATGCATACGGTCCAATCAGTGACAATGCTGGAGGTATTGCTGAGATGGCAGGAATGAGTCACCGAATTCGTGAGAGAACCGATGCTCTTGATGCTGCAGGGAACACAACTGCCGCCATTGGAAAGGTTTGGTTTTGCTCTTTCTCTCTTTAACCAGTTCAATCTGTTTTATTTGTCTTCCTGATATATAATGTTACTCTGTTATAGGGGTTTGCTATTGGTTCTGCCGCCCTTGTGTCTTTGGCTCTCTTTGGTGCCTTTGTGAGCCGAGCTGGTATCACGACAGTTGATGTGCTGACTCCCAAGGTTTTCATTGGTTTGCTTGTTGGTTCCATGCTCCCTTACTGGTTTTCTGCCATGACAATGAAGAGTGTTGGAAGTGCTGCTCTGAAGATGGTTGAGGAAGTCCGCAGGCAATTCAACACCATTCCTGGTTTGATGGAGGGAACTGCCAAGCCTGATTATGCCACATGTGTTACAATCTCCACCGACGCATCTATCAAAGAAATGATCCCACCTGGTGCTCTTGTTATGCTCACACCCCTTATTGTTGGGATCTTTTTTGGGGTGGAGACACTCTCTGGTGTCCTCGCTGGATCCTTGGTGTCTGGTGTACAGGTAATTAATGTTTGGCACACTGTTATTTATTTAGTAAGCTATTCAGGGCACCTACTTCATTTTGTTGTCTGCTGCTTCTAATACAATCAATCTATTTATGTATTTATTAATTTTTGCACTGTGGTTGGTGTGTTCATTACAGATTGCTATCTCTGCATCCAACACTGGCGGTGCTTGGGATAATGCCAAGAAGTACATTGAGGTAAATACTATTTTATTGAATAGTTTCAGCTGTATCAATTTGATTATGTGATGTGATATCATATGATTTTTAATGTTTTAATGATTCTACTATGATATGATATGCTGTGGGGTGTTATTATATATTATTAAATACCCATCCGTTTGGTGTGTTGCAACTTGAAACAGGCTGGTGCCTCAGAGCATGCAAGAAGCCTTGGTCCAAAAGGGTCAGACCCACACAAGGCAGCAGTTATTGGTGACACCATTGGGGACCCATTGAAGGACACATCAGGACCATCCCTTAACATCCTTATCAAGCTTATGGCAGTTGAGTCTTTGGTGTTTGCTCCTTTCTTTGCAACCCATGGTGGTCTCCTCTTCAAGATCTAAGATTTGACAGAGAAGCGAAGAGCATCGTCCATCATCGCCGCCCTTCTACCAACCATCATGGCCTCTCTTTTTTGTTAGTTTGATGGCAATTTGTTTTTTATTTTTAAAAATCTTATTATCCCTTAGTCCCCCTCTTCCCCCTTCTTCTCTAGATTTGAGAAAACTTAATTAGGCTTAATCTTTGCCGCGTGGTCATTTTTCATGTAAGAGATGAGGTTGATGATGACGATCACATTTACTGTCTTGCCCGCGTGGTCATTTTTCAATATTCCTTTCACATTTCTTTCTTTCATTAATTTTTGTTGAATGTCGATTAGAATTAGAATATCTTATCCATTCATCGTAACGTATGGTCATTCTCTAATGCAATTGATGTTTTTATATACTCCTTTATTTGGAATTGTCCTTGTCAGGGCAACTCCATTTTAAACGTTGGAATGCGTGTTTGAACACTTACAATTCTCCAATGAATTCTGCAGTTCTTCAATTTTTTTTACAATATGTTGGTGCTTTGCTCTCACGACTTCAACTTTAATTTAGCTTAAAAAATTATTATTCATTGAACGGGTCTGTAAGATTTTCCTTTACAAACTACTTTTTTATAAAACAATTGTTCATTTGTATTTTCCGCTTCAATAAAAACAAAAATAAAAATAAAAAACTTTTCGGTTGTATTTTCATTTATTTGTTTACATACTGTAGCTTATCGTTCTTAATGTGAAAATCTCCTGTCGATTTAATTTTTTTTATCAGACAACTGTTAACCTTTTAGTATTCATATGACCAACTTCTTTCTTATTTTTGACGGGATGAACACTGAATCGCTTGTTCGCTGTATATACTTTAATTTAATTGATTTGTTTGCGTTTGTTAAACACAATTAAATATACCTTTTTATTAAAATAACCAAAATATCCACCCTTTCCCTTTGTACACACTGCCCAAAACGATGAGAAAAAAAATCAACTTAATAATAAAAATCAATTTAATATTCAAACGGTAAGACACAAATCTAAGTTCCAACTACAACAAAAATAATAAACCCTTGTATTTTACTCAAAAACAAAATATTGTAAAAAAAAAACTAAGCTGACAAACACGTTATTAATGTTACATGGGAAGGAATATTTTAGTTTTCAATATTACAATTAAGATGATATTTGTTCAATAATTATAGAACAACTTTTGAGATAAATCTTTCTTTCTGGTCAACTTTCAGGATAAAATATTTTATTATCCGATTTTACTTACTCTCTGCATTCCATAATAACTGGGTCATTTGTAAAAAAATATTGTTTCAGAAAAATTGACCAATTTCACTTTTCAATACAATATTAATTACTTTTTTCAAATTATAACAATAATTAATACTACTTTCACTACTCCCAAGTCAATATATTCTATACTTTGTATTTATGATAAAGAAAAATGCATCAATAGTTGATAAGAGCACTCTAAACCATTTTTCTCTCTTTCACTTGTACACTTTTTCTTAATAAGTGTGAAATAAGCCAAGGGCTCAGTTAAAATTGGACGGAGGAAGTAGGTCCTTATCGAATTTCAGATTATCGAAGTCCCATTTTTTAGGTATTAACACAAAAAGATTAAAAGTTTTCCATGATCTCTAGTCTATTTAGTTTTAGGCCCATTTAATCATAAAGGGCTGCTAATTTACACCACCCCAAAACACTAAGGTCCAAGTTAACAAGCTACACCCACACTTATTTTTTACTAAAAAGCACATTTGTCATATTCAATCTAATTTTAAATGGAAGGGCAATTTAGTAACTGAAAAAATAGCATCTCCTTGTTTCTCGGCGGAATATACTACTCGGTTGTGAATTTGTTCAAATTAATGAGCACTGTGTTTTTTTTTCTTTCTTTCAACTGATTAATGAGCATGGATAAAAGAAATAAAATTTGACTTTTTTCTTCAATGCCTTTTTTTTATGTATGTTATACTTTTTTTCTCTTCTAACTTGCACCTTGGTGTTTTTGGGTGGGTGTAAATTAACAACCCCTTAATTATATATTTATATTTTATTTAATGGCCTTAACATAAAATATGCTTTTAAATTTCACCAAAAACATATGCATTTAAATAAGCTTTCAAGCCAATATTGACTCTTAAAATGTCCGGATCTTAAAAATATACTTTGACAAATAATATGCCAAAATCAGACAATTTTCTTTTAAAAACAAAATCTATTTAAGCAAAAAAAGACAAATAATTTGGCATTTCTAGAACGAAGTCTCTAATATTTATAAACTCACATGCATCCAAATTGGGGCCATGCGTATCGCATGTCCCATATGAAATTACAAATACTTGCGGTGCAGTTGCTTTGGAACACTCAATCTGAAGTTTATTGATAATACACATAACTGCACCTCCATAACTTGCAGTACTCAGATCTCACACTCATTCATGTTTCATGAATACAACCGTTGTTGCTGAGATCATATGCAACCAGCCCCAACAAGTTCACATTAGCAGCTCATCCATTTATGATATACTAGATAATTTTTTAAATATGGAGTATGCAAAAAATCTATATTACTTTAACATTAGAAAATATCAAATTAACTTCAACAAAATGTGTATTTCACGAAGAAAAAAAATTAAAATATCTAAATTATTACTATTGCATAATTTGTCCCATATGCAGTTTCATATATTTTGAAAATGTTATAAATGTTTTCAATGTTAATAAAAAATTGCTCTCTAGACATCTATGGTTTGTTCATGTGTACCCTGAACTGAGGAAATACCCCAGTACAGTTAACTACCGTTTGGGGAAATTTTTAAATCAATTTAAAAAGTTGGGCTTATATGAAGCGAAATGTTAATCGGTATCCTCGGGGCACTGGTTAAGGAACTTCCTCAAAACTTGGGCTTATCTACCGACACATTGGAACTTGTGTTGTCAACTCCTCAAAAACATAAAAAAGTTTATTTTCACTTTAAAATTTCTTTTTTAAGTTTCCTTAATCAGTGCCCTGGAGACAATGGTTTACAAGACCCTTATCTAAAAAGTCACGAGCGACAATTAAATGTCGCTAAACCAACAATAGTTGGATTTTTGAGCAATTAGAGGGTGCCTAAAGAGCAAATGTCTTGTTAACGTTTAATATCATTATATATTGTTCTGGACCAGGTGAAGGCCAAATCCGTCCGACAAAAGCAGTCGGACCCATAAACACTCCCCAAGGGCCAGACATGTCACACCATAACTGGTAATGTAGGAAATCATATTCCGTAATCAAATCACGATCCTCCGATGACAATCAAACACAAATAGTTGTTCATGGTAGATATCGCATAGCTACATAACCGTTTTGTGATTCCTTGGCTAGCACCGAGTTTTGGAGGAGCACCGTTCGTGTGGACTTGCTAGAGGCTTTGCTTCTTGCTTTGCTGTGATCGAGATTCCAGTTTCCAGCTTTCAGATTCCACACTTCGAGGTAACAATCGAATCACTGATTCATGTGTTAGTTTGTAATGATCCAAGGAAAGAAAATCGAATTTTATCCGTTGCTTTATTCTGAAAACACATTCGATTTTCCTTCACTAAGCTCACGAGGACAATGGAGGGGAAATTATAACAAGATAAGAATATTCTAAAAGAGTTTGAAAATTATATTAAGACTCCTTAAAAAAAGAATTATATGAAGACCAAGGCCATTCCGATGAAACAAGAGGCTCGACTCTCATATTAAAATAGCCTCTAGTAAAATAAAAACGCAATTTTTTTTAAAACTTTTTAATCTGAAGAGGCATAAAAGAAGACTAAAAAAAATATGGAACCTGAAATTTAGGAGGCATGTATTGGCAATATATACCAAAATTTGTAAACATTCAGCGTCCATCATATAACAAAATTAGCAATTATATTTTTTAACCATCAACATATAACAAAAATTTCGACATTACATTCAACATATATTGAAACCATATATTTGCAACATTTAACAAAATTAGCAATTATACACTGAGATTTTAAAAAGTAATTACTAATAAGCATTAAGCAACGTATAACAAGATTCGTGTAGCTAAGCTGTATCATAATCAAAAGAACTTATAAACATGAAACAAAATAAAAAACAATAAGTGAAAGAGAGGTGTTGAGCGAGAAAAAGAAACTCAAACGCGTATTGAATAAAGAAAAAGAATGAACATATATATTTTTTTATTTGAGTGGGGTGTAGATATTAGACTATAAAATTTATTTTGAGGCCCATATATTTTGGAGGTCCGACTTGGTTGAACTGCTTGCGCATCCCAAATCCGGGCCTGATGAAGACTATTGTAAAACTAACTTCTTCGTTCACTTCTTTGATGATATTTTCCTTCAAAAAATGATGATTTGACCCATTTGTTATATAAATTTATTTTTTATTTCTAAAAATAATTTTTAACTGATAAAAAATAGTTGAAATTATTTCAAGCTCGTTTGTTAAATTTTAAAAAAGAGAGGGTGACATCACTAATTTAAATATTCACTATTAGAGATTTTAAAAATCACTTTTTTTTTTTGTAAAGATACTATCTTTCAAAATGATTTTTACAAAAATATATTTGAAATAACTTCTTATTTTAGAGATTTTTTTAAATAATTGTCCAAAATAAGTTATAACAAAAACAATGAAATTACTTGTAGCGAAAAAATAAATAATGAAATACTTTAAACAAAATTTTAAGAGAAGCTATTCAAACATTTTTTTTTTATAAGCAAGTGAAAATTATATTCAACCCGTGTTCATTCTAACAAACAACGATCACGTTCACGAGCATCATGCGTGCACGTTTGAGGTATCAACCATAGATTTGCCTTTGAGGGACTCTCGTAAGGATTGGGTGTCAACACGGACCCATCGGAGATCCAATAACTCCCTCCCATAAAAGACATTAAGCAACACAACTCTTTTAAGCCCAACAATCCTAAATTAAATTGAACCAATCTGATTTAAATACAATCACCGATACATATATTACGACGGCACGAACACAAAATCTAAACCTTTGAAACTTGTAAATTTCAACAAATCAAGAAACTTTAGTGATCCAAAGACCAACAACAAGAATATTCGAGTATCTATCGAGTCCTCTAGAAAATAACCTCGACATATAAGGTCAACAACATAAATAAACAGGCCCACATGGAGGGGAAATGATCCAAGGTAGTGTGGCGGTGCTGTCACCTACTTGCACAAACTCAAACCTCCGACACAAATGAAGTCTAATTGAAGAGAGATTTGGATATCGTGAAAACACAACGATCCAAACCCAATCCATAAATGTGACCCATCAACCTAGCAAAACTGGGACCAAAACAAGTAAATACCTCCTTTGAGAATAGAAGAAGATAGTTGAGAGAGCAATCAACAGAAGAAGAAGTTTACACGATGGTGCGAAGGATGGATCTTATCACACCACCGACTTTGAGACTACATTGCGACACTTCTATTTCGGAAGGGGGAAGACGATTTTGGTTTGTCTGAGGTTTGTTTAAACAATTTTTTTATATCTGAAGTTTACTTTAAAATTTTCTTTGTTAAAAAAACCATAGCAAAAAGATGATACACTATAAAAATGATTTTTATAAAAGGCAATAACCAATTTTTCGTTGAAGCTATAACGATTATTACATTCATAAATCCCTTACATGTACAAGTTTTCTTATTTTAACACAACTTACAAAATTAGAAATTGACATATTCTCTAACAAATTAAAAATGACTTATCCTATTCTACTCAAAAAAAAAAAAAAAAAAACTGATCCTACAAACTTAGTTAAATTCTTCTAAACAAATATGATTCATCACTTAAAAATCGAATGTAACTTGGAGCCACTTCATTGAGTCTACCTTTGATCATTCGAGACTCAATCACACCAATACAATTATAATAATCACCCGACTTTCACGGATATTAGTAAGCCACTATAATATTGTGTGTCTAATAAATTTACCAATAGAGATCAGAGAGTACTTTTTATAAATAAAAAAAGTGATTAGAGATAATCAACTAAGTACCATATCTTCCTTAAAAAAAACTAAGTACCATATCCTCCCTCAAAGAAAAGCTAAGTACCATATCCTAATGCAATGTTCGCTAAAAAGATTAGAAATCCCATACCAACCATGCAATCAATCGGAGGTGTTGTTGATATTTTTGCAATTAAAATTGTTAAACGTAAGAGTGTATATTCAAATTCTTTCTTTCTACAAATGGCAAAATTTATTTCAATAAATTCCATAACAAAAACAAAAATCGATAAACAATGTCCCTATTTCACATAAATCGCGTAATCGCGTCCTTTGCACGTTGTAATTTGATAGCAATTCTTTCACAAAAAATATTTAACCTTAATTTTAGTGTATCATCCATAGTTTTAAAACTCGGCTCGGTCTTCGACTCGGCAAGGGTACTGGGTCACTGGGTCAATGGTCGAACCACTGAGTCATTGGTCGAACCGCATGACTGAACCGGAACCACTCGGATGACTCGGTTAGATGACTCGGTCTTAGATTAAATTTATATAGTTATTTA
>Ga0315914_1008356_pt1 | contig 13870 bp, 7 predicted proteins | sample MpolenodulesMG_FD_203920 | JGI IMG/M metagenome (GOLD analysis project Ga0315914, IMG submission 203920) | Medicago polymorpha root nodule microbial communities from Los Angeles, California, United States - elongated nodules | ecosystem: Host-associated > Plants > Roots > Nodule | place: USA...
TATATATATATGGTTTTGCTAGAAGCCACTCATGAAGGTGGCTTTTAGCAACCCACATCTCAAGCTGTGATTTTCACTTTTTTAGTTATAACTTTGCTAAAAGATGCCTTCATAAAAATTAGTTGGTGTCTTTTAGGAAATGCTCATAGAATAACTTGCTAAAAGACACCTTCATAAAAGGTGTCTTCTAGCAAAACTCATATATATATATATATATAAGAGAGAGAGAGAGAGAGAGAGAGAGAGACAAGCAATGGATCTAGATTTTGATTGCAACGAGTGAGACTGGCCGTCAAGATGGTAACAAATCTAGGTACATACATTTTACATCCAAAAGACATCTAATGCACGACCGTTTCTAGCCTATCAGTCTAAGACACCAAAGACACATTGGATTAAGAAACATAACAATAACAATGACGGATAATGTGGCCATCAAAACAGTAGCAACACCTCTATATAAGGCGATCACGAACCAAGAAAGCCATCAACACATGAAGACAGCCAAACTGATCTTGATCCACAAACAATCATTCAAACCTTTAAGAGTTTTAGAGACCAACAAACAAGAAGAACACTAAAGCAACCCTCAAAGGGTATAATGACCAACCACCCGAATTGAATAGAACCTCCAAAGCACGAGGTTTTAACATCTATCGAACTAGAAACGATTTTCGACGACACCAAAGGAACAAATCCGTAAGGGTTTAAGAAAGATGGATGGCTCCATGGCAGCGCCACCGTCTACCTTACTTTGATCTAATATAATAAATAATGCTTTCTTTTCCTTAATGAGAGTTTATAAGCATAATGATTTTAGATAAATGATATTTGTACAACCATTTTCTAACAACTTTTTGACAACTTTCTCTCTCATACTCAAATTATTTTCTTATTCTCTCTCTTTCTTTTTCTCTCTCTATTATTTTTTACCAATCAAAGGAGAGAAAATCAAAGTTGTCATAAAAGTTGTACCAAAGAGTTGTACAAATATCACTACTCATGATTTTATTAGTGAGTTTAAGGGATACTCAAATCCACGACAAAGAGTCAAGTCAAATACATTGAAAACAACATAGTGGATTAGCGCACTAATTAGCAAAAACAAGATTCTTATTTCTTCATTTTCTACAAATAAACAAAGACCATGCTGCTTAATCCAATCAACCACTTTCATAATATTTTCCACCTTCCCATTAAAAAGAATGTTATTACGCTCCAAACAGATGCATCATATTGTAGCTAACCAAATTAGATGAGACATTTTCCTCCCAATATTCCCTTCGCAAACCTCTTTAAAAAGTAAAAAATTATCAACCAATTCATCTTCCCACCCTCCTACGTTCCAATCCATCCACTTAAATATACACTCCCGTATTAATCTTGTCTTTGTGTAGCTTACAAATAAATGTCTTGTTGTTTTAATTTAAGTACACAACTTTATTGGTATACATCTTGAATGACACCTCTTTTCCATAATTTCACCCGAGTTATTTTTGAAGAGTTTGTTTGATTTATCTTAAGATGTAATTATTAGCATAAATATTTGAAAGCACCCATGGATATAGCTTATGAAATTACTTCTCATCTGTTTTCAATTCATTTTTATAAGGTCTCTTACATTGCTTATAGAGACAACTTACATCAAATTTATATAAAGTTTATCTTCATTAATTCTCTTTTCGAATGTAAAAATAATTTATTTCACTACTTACAAATGTTTTTTTTATTAAAGAAAAAGCCTTTACTTAAACTATTTATCCAAATACCCCCTACATGTCTCAAATTAATGGTGTACGTACGTGCATCTTAAACATCTTTTATACTGACCAACTGGCCTAATTAGACCAAGTAAAAAATAAAAATAAAAAGTTTTCGAACAATTATCTAGCTATTTAACTACTCTCTTTTTTTCCCCTAAAAAAAACTACTCATTTTTTTGTATTATTTCTAGCTAGTGGTAAACAAATCAGAATTTTAATTGGTTGCAATTGATAACGCCAAAGCTTTTGAGATAAGATATGCAAGCATTCAACATCCACATATAGTTTTCTTTTAGATAAGCTGAAAATCCACACATAGTTATGAAAACAACATAAAGGCCACCCTGCTTATATCAAGAAAAAGCAAAAAATAAAATAAAAAGCACCAACTAGGTTGGCTATGTTTACTTGTTAACCATGTATTTATGCTTACTCTTGTAATGAAAGGAACGTTCAAATGCATGAAAGAAACAGGAGGAACGTCGACCACTTTGATCCTAGCTTTTGGGACAGCCAATAAGCCATAACAGTTTATTTGCTATTTTGCTTTTTTGTATTCTCAACATCTCATTCTAACGAGGTCATGTGGCCAAAATAAATAGATATATAGAACTTTTTATAAATTTTTTATAAACGATAAAATATAGACTTAATACACTTTTTGTCCTTCTATTTTAAAACAAAATGATGTTTTGGTCCTCCATTTTAAAAATAAGCTTTTTGTCCCTCGATTTCAATTTTTCATGAGTTTTGATCCCCCCTCATCCTATTTTGGGATCAATTTTGATGATGATCAAATGACATTATGACTTGGCACTGCATATTTGACCAACATATTGTCTATATACTTAAATGTTTCTTCAATTTAAATAAATATATGTTAAATATAAATAGTAAATGAATATTTAAATAATATGATAATTAATAATTATGATATATTTTTGTTCAATTTCCCCAATTTTCTTGAAAAGAAGGCATTTTACCTACAACAAAAGAAGAATCGAAGTTAAAGACACATGGAAAATACATCAAATGCAAAGACAAAACCAAAAAAGATATAACTTATTGAGTAGACTCTTCGCCTCTTCATCAATTCGACACCTAACTGACCTAAATGTGTCTATGTATCGAGTTTCGGTCATAACCCTATTATTTTCATCGAGAAGAACAATTTCAACTATGTCCATAAAAGTAAAGGGTTCAAAATTATCCACATATTCCATCTGGATTGAAATATAAGCAAAAAATGTAGGTGAAAAATTGATGTATGTAATTTTTTAGCACATACATTGACCTGTCAATTATCACTCCCGCTTACATTTCATTTTATAGGGAGTAAAAGTAAGCAGACTTTTGTAATCCTCCAGCTCGCACGTCATTAACTTGTTCATGGAAAAATATTTGTTTTGGTCATATGCTCGAAATGATCAATCCATTAAATATGAAACTAGGGCACTTACTTGGTAACTAGCACCATGACATTGTTTGTAATCACAACCCTTATCTTCATCTTGCGTAGCCCTCATCTCCATTAAAGTGGAGGTGTCGGTCATCGTCTTAGGACAATCAAATATTGCTTACCTTTAACGTCGTGAACAAATCCACAAAAAATCTTAAAGATTTTTCAAGGTTGTTTCACAGAAAACCAACTAGTATTACTTCAAATATTTGTCGACCTTTGCAAGTGAAATATTAATATATGGATGAAAAAATACAAGATTGGGAGCATTTCGTGATGGAGACAGACCAACTCGAAAGCAACCATGAACACCATTGAGTTTGGGTCAAGTTGAGAAGGGTCGAGATTCAATTACTCAAAGATGAACTACAAACTTCCTAATAAAAATCAAAGAAATTTCAGCAAGGAATCAAGCCAAGAAATTGAGGAAATGTTGAAATTCAAGTGTGAGTGGTTAAGTCTCACATCAATTAAAAATAGAAGAAATGTTAAATATATAAGAGAGATGACACATATAACTAAAGAATTTTGGATGAAGGCGTGGTTTGAAAGTATTTTAATGATCTTAGACGTTTAACTTTTGTCACTCTCGGTGTTCCCCTGATCCAACACTATATAACTATTATAATTTTAATTCTTTTTGAAATAATGAAAATTGATGTCAAAATGTAAAGTTTATTTGAAAGACCCTAGAATATAGCCACATAAGCAGGTTTGTTGTGAGGATCAATCGGGAGAGTTTGGATAAAAACTGAAAATGTATGTATTATTAATCGGGGCCGTTTTTTTGGGAGTGCAAAGAGATCAATCGAGCTGAGCCTCCCAAAGTGATGGGCCTCAAGAAAAAAAAAATGATTGCTCAATATCCCCACCCTCACTCAAAAAAGAAAAATAAACATGTTTCATGTTTCAATTTCCAAGTAAAAAAATCATGTTCCATGTTTTTATTTTTAAATTAAAAAACACGTCTTTAGTAAAAATAATTGCTAATTTTGATTTTGGTGGCTAATAATCTTATATGAGTGTTATTTTCAATTTAAATAGAAGATTATTCTTTTAAAAAAATTATGCATTTTTTTATTTGGGGTCTCATTTTACTATGAGAGCCGAGCTTCTAGTTTGATAGGGACGACCCTATTATTAATAGATTTGAAAGTTGATATACAAATAAACATGAATTTTATCATGAGACCAAAAGTCAAATAAAATTCAGGGTGTTTGGGTATATAGTGTATTTTGAGCATTGATGAAGAGAGGAAAAGGTAAGCAAAAAAGATGCAAGATTCCATGACGAAAAATGGTTAAGTACTCCCACGTTAGAAGCTGCTGTACCAACGCCAAGAGCCACTTGTTCAGGAGGGAAATTTGACAAGAGAGAGTGTGCTTCCAAAAAGCAATGGCTGCATGTGGAATGGTAGAGGTCGACATCAGCCTGTTTTTTGTGGGTTTTTTTTAGTTGTAGAATTTTTATTAAAGAAGAAAAAAAGATTAAGGAGTGTCTCATATTCTCTGAGATCTTTAAATTATAACTTTTTATGAATATTTTTGAGGGATTGTAAGATGCTTTTTTTTCTTCCTAAAACATAGATCTTTTTGAAGAAGTTCAACATAATTTATGTATTATAATAATAACATAGATTGAATTTAGAGAATTTATTTAAACTTTCCATAACCCTCTTAAATCTCTTTATGTATAATTTTTTAGTTCTTCAAAATTAAAAGAATTTTATCATATGTAGGACGAACACCACTCAAATTTATTCCGACAAAGATTGTGTTTAGTGGACAAAAAATTAGATTGGTACAACGTGTCCAATTGTGTTTGAAATTTGACTAAAATAATTGCTCATATTTAATTAATTGAAAGTTTCTCAAATATAATCATATCTAGTAGAAGAACTTGTAAGAAAAAGAAATTAATTTAAATTAAATTTTGCTATATAGAACTTTGGTAAATAGAATTAGAATTAGAGAGAAAGAGAAGAATCTTTTGTGAGATACTTGGCCTTGCTTTCTCGCCCACCACTGAGAAAAAAACATTTGTTTTCATGTGTTCCAAAGGATTCGTATCACGTGTTCTGTGTCTTTCCCTCTGTCCCTGTCCTTGTCCATGCCTAACCCCTCTTGCATCTTCCTTTTGTGTACTTTTTCTATTTCTTCTTTAACTAAGACAAAAATTGTAATTTATATTCCATCTTAATTTTATTTATATTAAGTTTATATATTAGGTCCGTCTTATAATAGGAGAGTGCATTCTTATTAAACTTTTTTCGGACTCTATTTTTTAAATTAAATCTACGTAGGATTTGATTAGATTTTTCCAATAATTTATTAAGATATATATTTTAGTAAAATATTATTGTTTCTAACATTCTTGTCTTAGTCCTTCAACAACATCAAGTTGGTGTAGATTCATGTTCCTCCCGATATGTTCCCCAACAAAGGGAGTTAATTAATACATACAAAGACAGTAGTTAAATGGATTTATTCTTACATAGAACACATATATAAATTGTTTTTAGCAATTTTATCAAGTTGGGTATGTTTAGCCCCGATTGCGTAGCCTAATAGTATGAATGAAAAACCACATCAAAATATAGTATTAATAAAAAAACTCAAACATTACAAATTAGTCTATCACATGTGGTCTGATAACTAGCATCCTAAACATGCAACTCAAAGAAGAAGTCCCTTCAAAAAAAATGTACAATGTACCAATTAAACAGTAGACATATAATGCTTTAAAACTGTCAACAACAAAAAGAAAACATACAATGCTTTGAATTTCTTTATTTGTGTGTGGTAATTCTTTCATTGTTTTTGGTCGAAATGTGTGGTGGGCTGGTCCGGATTCATATGGGGCTGGGGGGGACCTGACAGATGGTCCATAGCTTCTCCGTATACATGGTCCAATTACAGTAGTGATTTTTATTAACGTAGGCCATCAAATTTAATTGAAGTTTTCAAATTTATTTTTATAAATAGAAATTTTGAGAAGATACACCCTTTCATGTAATAAGGTTAGAGAGATCGTCAATAGTCCCCGTGATCTTAACTCAGTTGGTATGAACAATGTATAATATATGCAAGGTCTGAGTTTCGAACCTCGACCACCACAAAAAAAAAGAGATCGTCTATATCAATCATGATTGAAACTAAAACCAAATTATAACTAGTGTGAAAGCATGAAAATCTAACTATATGTGTTAACTGCAATTGGTGAAGTTTGGAAATTTACTAATACTTACTTGTTTTTAATTGATTCCTGTTTTGGACCGGTCCAAAGTCCACGATACTTTTTACATTGAACTATAAAGCACTCTGGACCGACACTACCAAACCAAGTCCAGAGGCATTAGATCCGTCCCATGCAATCAACACTCCAAAGGCTATGTAATGTCTCAACGTCATGTAACTGATGTGAGTTCGGTATTGATGACAACCACATGTAACAAACTTTTATCAACCGTCCAATGACTCCACGTCTATGCCTATAAAATGCACTCTTCATCACAATGAACATGTGCACAACTTCCACCCTTTTAATATGTCTCACTCTTGTTTCCTTACTGACTTGATTGTCGAAGTGCTTGCAAGACCCCACTTTACATCTCGACAGATTGGTCTTCAATAAGGTCGACATTTCTTATCACTCCGATCAATTTCTAATTGGTTACTTTTAACTAGAAGAACCTAAGTAGCATAGTGTACTTCTTTTAATTTGCTTTTTAACTACAAGAATCTTTATTAAAAAAAACTACAAGAACCCCAAACAACCCGTTCGAGGAAAGGACCGAACATCAAAATGCAATAATATATATATATACACTAAGCCGTCTAAGTTTAACAGAAATAAAATACTGAAATAACTACTTATTCTCTATCTTATTTAATTTAATGGAAAATGATGTAGAACTAAAACTTTATTTCTCTTCAAAAATATTAGTACGTACATTCATTAATCTCTTATAAATTTGATGGTGATTTGGTTGGGTGAAAGAACAAAGTGTTTTACTTGTAACCCACAAGGATACCGAATCTTATTTTCAATTAGGTCAAATTGGTTAAGAATCATTTGCCCCCACCCGTGACCAGTTCCAAATATCTGAATCTTTAAGAAGAATACCAACTATGGCAACAAAAAACAAAGACTACAACTATATGAATATAAATATAAATATATAATAGAAGCAGTGTATCATGCAGTTCTTATCACTCATGATACGCATGTGGATGAAACACGCCACAATTTGTTGGGTCTAAATGTACGATTCTGAAAACGGCACTGCCTTTGTTATGCTAACCCATATGGTATCTATCTTGGGGAGACAAGAGATTCTGATTCCATGTACAAAGCCATCGTGACATGTTTGGTAGGAAAATGATTTATGATATGTTTGTTTTATGTTAGATTTTCATAAATTGTTTTTTTACTCTTGTCAAAATAAATTGTTTTTTACTGAATTTATATTTTAATTTTTATTCTCGGTTAGATAGTTTATTAGTGAAAATAAAATGGCAGGCTACTCCAATCCATGCACAAATCAAAATATAGTCTCAAACACAAAAAAAAAAAAAAAACTGTTACTTGAAAAATGTGTACATAAAAGAAATACGATAGTATTTTGAGTTTCAATGTGATGGACGGTTGGTTCAAAACAACTTTGTATAAATAATCAATGAAAAGATCTAAGTTACGATGTTTCTCATACAACTTTGCTGAGACCACTTTTAGCAAAAGTCAAGTTGAAAAAAATAAACTTTGCACATACAACTTTTAGTAAGAGGGTTGCTCTTTAGGAGCCTAAAATATATCAAACAGTAGGTAGTTGTTGTTTGGAAACTTATTAAATTAGTAAAAACAATTTATTTAACCATTTAAAAAAATGTTCGAACGACAATTAACTGTTGTCCAGTTTTTTTTAGGGTGCCTAAAGTGCGTCAATTAGCAATAGCAAAATGGTCGAAATGCGAAAAATGGCATCGCCTTGTCCCCCAAGAGAAAAAGGTTGGGCTTTAACTTTCATTTTTTGTACTATAGAATCGCCACTGTAAAGATGATGCATGGTCCTATAAGCCTAGATATATCCATATGATGGTTAGTTATAATAAGCGAAAAATGGCATCGCCTTGTCCCCCAAGTGAAAAAGGTTGGGCTTTAACTTTCATTTTTTGTACTATAGAATCGCCACTATAAAGATGATGCATGGTCCTATAAGCCTAGATATATCCATATGATGGTTAGTTATAATAAACTCATTCATCTTGCAAGTAATGAGATAATCAAAGATAATGACGTGGTGATAGTTGAAAACCTTTAGAAGGATGAAGATGATGAGAAGGTTGTAGATGGAGTAAAAGTTGAAGATGATAGTCTTGAAAGTGATGATTGGGGTAGCATAGACCTCACCAAAGATTGGTTGAACTGAATATCATTAGGAACTAAACACATATTATGTATAATAATTTTTCATATAATTATATATGTTTATTTTGGTCAACTCTTTTAATTTATGAACGTTTTTGTTAAATGTACATAGATAATCCAAAAATGCTTCTATGTACATAGATAATCTTAACAGAAACCATTTAATTTTTGGATTAATCTTCATAATTGTTTTTTATCGAATTATATTTAATTTTTATGTTGTTTGCTGGAGTATATGTAACTTTGGACTATATAATTCAAAAATGTCAAAACTCGTTTCTGTTATAAAATCTAAATGGAGGTAAAATTAAGATTATGAAGGACGCGCAAGAAAGGCAGAGGGTGGGAATAGAAATTCTAATTTTCTTTTATCATATACTTAATTAAGTAAGCCTTATAGCCCAAGTCCAATAAAGAGGAAGTTCCTAGTGCGAATCTATTATCACACCCTCCAACCTTCTTGTGCACCATATTTTTGGATTTTATTTTAGTGTTTTTAAACATGTTTTACGCTTTCAAAATATATAATCAGCTATGCTGCAGAGTATTTGGGAAGATAATAGTGCACGATAAAAAATTACTGTTCCTGGTTCTTTTTGAATGTTGCTTGCAATTTTAGCCCAAAATCGTAGGTTCAAACAACCAGCACAATCAGACCAGTTTTTGATTACTGCTCTCCCCTTGCATTTTTCGCTCGCGCCCTGTAGCATTGTCCAAATTACCCCTGCGCAAGTTAAGTCACGCCGTGTGAGTTAACTTACACATGGCTATTTTGGCCCGTGTGAGTTAACTCACGCCAGTTGCAAACTTGAGAAAACTTGAAATATGAAGCATGAACAACAACCCACTTCACTTATGTTTTATTAACTTTAATTAAATTTGTTATTATTAGCTAACAGCAAAATACTATTCATTCCACTCCACTTCACTTCATTTTATCCAATATTGTCCATCTGAACCAACACATTCATCATCAATTGTTTCACCTCTTCTTTTTCTTGTCCTTCTTCTTCTTCATTTTATTTTATCATTTTGATTAAGAATCAGAGGAAGAAAGAGAAAGTTGTGGATGAATTGTTGGAGATATTGAAGGTGAGAGCAGAGAGGAATGCAAAAAATGGTGGTGTTGTGAGGAGGGAAAATAATGGGGTGGAATTTGAAGATGATGTTGATGAGGAAGAGCAAGAGAGAGAAAAGGGCACTTGATAGTGATAGTCCTAAACAAGAATCTGAGATTGAAGATGATTGCAAGCAAGGATCAGAGGAAGAAGAGAAAATCAAGTGATTATCGAAATAGTTGTAATAATATTATTGAAGACTTGTTTCTAAGGATGAAACAACAATATGCAGTATGAAGTGTATGTGAATTTGATTCAACAAAAAATGAATATTGAAAGATGGTTTATGAAATACATGGAAAAATAGGGGAAGATGCTATAGCTGCGTGACTATGCAAAAATAAAATCTGCGTGACTTAACTCACGCGGTGTGAGTTAAGTAGCGCAGAAGTATTTTAGGCAAGGCTGTAGGGCGCGAGTGTATTGTGTCGGGGGAGAACAGTAATCCCAGATTTTTTTCTTCCCCTGTCAAAAATTTAAAATTGACCAAAAAAACTGACCTTGAGGAAAAAAAACGTACCATGTACATCTGAATGCATTGGAAATCAACAATTTAATAATAGAACCTTACTAACCAATTGTCGCACAGGACCGAGCTTAAACTTGAAGACCATTTTCAAGTCCCATCATATGTAAGCGCAATAAATTGATTGTCAAAACTTTCACAATTGCAATCACACATTGTCACTTACTACCTCTTTTTGTGGTTAGTATTCATAATTTTAGATTTTTCACCCAAATTAAAATATTAAAAATAAATAACTAAAAGTGTTACAATATTATAAAATCATTATACATTTATCAAAAAGTATAATGGATTTGAAAGTGATACATATAATATTTATTTGCTACTAAAATTCGAAAATAATAATGAACTTAATGTTGAAATATAGGATTAAATAAGTTTTTTTTTTATAGCAAAGATAACCTAATGTTAAATTATTATACTAAGTATAAGATACTTGAAGGTCAACATTTTCACAAAACTATCATGAATTAAATATAAATCTACATCATAATGATACAACATCTTTAAAAAAAATGTAATGTTAGGCTTTCTTGGTTGTGTTTATGATCCATGGTTTTCTATTGTTTTAGATGCATATATTCTTTTCTTTTGTCTTAATCAAATGACATGTTAAGCAAATGATTAATATATTTCTAAAGCAAATGACATGGTAAGAATGATTGAATGCAAATTTAGAGGATTAAAAAAGCAACAATTTTGTCAAGAATGTTGTTATGATGTTGTCTCCAAAGTGCAGTTAGTTAACTCTCATTGTAACCCAACAATAGTTAATTGTTGCTGGAGGAATGGTTGTTAACTACTGTTGGGGACGAGTGATAGTTAACTACCATCAGGTGTGTTAGTGTATTTTTGAGTTGTGAATAAACAAAACCTTAGGTAAAATGAACAATTTTCAAAAAAAGAAAAATTGAGGTCACCAAATCATGGGCATTGCTTCATGGTGCACCTACCGAGATGGACATAAATCACCAAAAGAGTGAGCAAGTTTCAACATAATATTTGACATTGCACTAAATTTCGAACATCATCAATAAATTCACACTCTACGAACAAATGTTGAGATGATTCAAATAAACTTGCCCCCTTCTTCCTCACTTAGCATCCTATCAACCACACAATCATTTTTATTACTTGCCAAACCATATATAGTCTACTTAATTGATCCTTTAATATCACACATTCACTCAAATATTATGTCAAAACAATGAATCTCTTCCGTAACCAATAATCTTTATCATTGTTTTTGAAAACCAACTAGCTTGATCAATCTGTAACTAATCCCATACCTGAACTACCAACTACCCCACAATATATCAATCCATAATTTTTTAGCCAAAATGTTAAACGATAAATCTTTCTTCTCCACTCTAAACGTCTAACACAGTTATCCTTACCATGCATAATCAAAGGGTTGTGCGTCACACACACGTAAACCAACTTTTTTTTGCCAAACATTCATATTTCCATTTCACACAATTAATTTTTCTAGATTCTTCATTGCTTCCCATTAAACAGAACTAAACAAAAATTAAATTTTTAGAAATAGTACATGTAGAAATCTTGGAAGAAAAAAAAAAAATCGATAGCGCAGATATGGTCGTTATTAGAGTTTTACGGGCCTTAGACATAATATAAGAAAAAAAACCCTTACATAATACATCATACAAAATTTTAGCTTATTGTTGTGTTTTTATTAGCTCTTCATTTCATTTTTTTTTATTTCTCTTTTCACTAAATAAATGTTTTTTTAGGCAACATCTGAAAATAAATCAAATACACCATAGACATAAAACAAAATAAAAACCATAGAAGTAGAGAACAATAACACTTGCGAAGTAGACTGAAATTTTAGCACCCCAAAACACGGCATGTCAAATGCAACTATTGATAAAAATAACAACAAAACAAAAAAAAGTTGAGTGGGTCACATGCTCCCAAATACATCTCACATTGGCTTCAAGATCATGAATGAGTCTCGCATGATCTTGGATTATCAAATTCAATTCTGTAATCCTTTCAATCAATTCAAGAAAGTCGACTTTATTATATTGATATAATTTAATTTTTTGGAATCTTTGAAAGACAAGATTAAGATCAATTTATCTAGTAGGTACATTTTCAACTAAAATAAAATTTGTTTTGTTATGAAAATTGTCTCAATTTTTGGATAATAAATGTCACTAATATTTTTAATATAGGCTAGGCACATTTTTAGGAACAAAGGGCCCAAAACAATATCATCAAATTTTTTTGATAATAAATTTTTTGCCCCACTATTAAGATCGACCAATTTTTTTTACAGAGAGGTTGTATATAGAAAACTTTGTGTTATATGGGGTATATATAGCAAATCGCACCAAAAAGGTCAAAAACATAAATATACTTCAGCCTAGCTGTTCATCATTCGGGCCTTTCGATAAACTTTGCTTTATATACCCCCATAAACCAAGTATTTCTATATACACCTCACTCTTTAATTTTTTTTAAGCTCCCTACCCGCATGGATCATACATAGGCCGTCGCATCCCCGATCTATGCCTAGGATCGGCCCTGAGCGCAGATAAGAAAACTTTGAGAAGAATGACACGAGCTACCATTATTAAATGACGAAATTTCCATCTAGATATAATTTTTTTATTCCTATCAAATATTATGATCACAATAAATGCAACCTCGTCCAATGGTGGAAGCCCAAAATATTTTTAAAAAAGCATTTTCCATAAAAAAAAAATTGGTTACAAAGCATTTTCCATTTAATCATTTGCTCAATTATTAATTATTAGTTCTTTTAATAAGTGTTTGTCTTCGACTCAAGATGCACTAGTAATACCTAAAAATATTTAAATATTTTGCAATATTATTTCACAATTCTTTAATAAAGAAAATCTCAATCATGTTTATATTAGATTTTTATCTAAAATAGGATATGTTTTTTTAAATTATGGTACATGTCTATTGTGCATTATCCAATCTCAAATATGTGTATTTTGTTATCGAATAACTTTTTTTTGCCGAAACTTATTAATCTAATTTAATTGTTTTTATAAAATCTATGAGTGTTTGTTTATATTTAAGATTAGAGTAGAGTCGAACTACCTCCTCATCCATTTCATTCTACTTTGATAAACCAAAGTAAATGATCTTGTTAATAAATGTTTGAGATATTATTTAAAAAATTTAAATTAAAAAATTATTCTTTGAAATAGACCAACATTACAACTATCAATACATGGAATAATTTTCACCATTTAAAATACATGAACAATACTCCCCCGTCCCGCAGTAGATGACTCATTTAAAAATGTGTAATTTTGACCTAACTTACTTTGACCATATTTTTCTACTAATATACAAAGATAAATAATATCATATAAGATGTCGTTCGATTTGTCTCGATGAGTATTTTCAAAATATCAAATTTTCATAATTTTTTCTAATATATTATTCAAGATATTTAAACTCAAAACTATGCATTAATATACGTAATAAGATAAACTTTGTCAAGTATTAATGAACACAGTGAATAATTAGGGTAACACTTGGGTGACATAGAGTTGGGTGACATTGGTGACA
>Ga0315914_1008358_pt1 | contig 13866 bp, 3 predicted proteins | sample MpolenodulesMG_FD_203920 | JGI IMG/M metagenome (GOLD analysis project Ga0315914, IMG submission 203920) | Medicago polymorpha root nodule microbial communities from Los Angeles, California, United States - elongated nodules | ecosystem: Host-associated > Plants > Roots > Nodule | place: USA...
TCAATAAAGAAATGCCTTATTATTTATATATTCACAATATATATTTATATCAATATCATGATACAAAGCCAAACTCAATCAATATAGATTGGCTATTAGGGCTTACTCCAACATAAGATACTTAATGTGTTAATGTTTCTGTGATAATTTAATGTAAATCTCACTTGTACAGTCGCTCTAAGGCTAATGTGATGTTTCAACTCATTGTAGTCTTCATCCGAACTCTGAACATTATGATTAACTGTTTTGTTGATTTTTGGCTGTCATTTACTTCATTTTTATATTAAGTATAAGTTTTTTGATGTTATTCACTTTCATGCACTATTTTTTTAATAAATCTCTATTATTTCAAATTTCTTCACTTTTGGTCATTGGTTGGATCCTACTATAGAAAAATGTTGAGTTGACATGATTTGTGCTTATTAAAAAAAATGTGACATTTTTTAATTGATTCTAATTTTTTATAAATTAATTACCCAAAAATCTTCAACTTCTTCACCACACCCATAAAATTACCACCATATCACTTCATTCCTTATAACATCATCGACAAACATACAATTTTTTTTTTTACTGGTATCATTTATCTCATATCAAATTTATTTTTCATGTTCTTTCCTTTTCAATATCCTTTATCTCTTCTCATAAAAGAAAGGGACATAAACATTCCTCCATTAAATTACCACCAACTCATTTTTTTTTACCATATTGTGCCTTCATTTGACCATATATGACTATGTCACATAATTACAAATGTGTAGACTCGCATATTTGACAGAAAGATGTTAATATATCTAATATGAGTTAAAATTCTACAATAGATAGATGGAAGATAAAATGCTTAATAAGATATAAGTGAGATGAACTATATGCATATGCCTAAAAAAATGTATGAAAATGTGGTGTAAATCTCATTTGTATGGTTTCTCTTAGCCTAACGTGACGATACAACCGAATGTAAGCTTCACCGAAAGTTCCAACATTAGGATTATTTTTTATTTTTTTAGTTTTTAGGTGTCATTTGTTTAATATTTGTAATATTAAATTATAGATGCTGGATGCCATATACTTTCATGCAAATCTTTTTGTCAACGCAATATTTTTTTATTCAATCTCTATTATTTCAAAAAATTTCATTTTTGGTCTTTCGTGAAATCTGCCAAAGAAAAATTATAGATGTGTTATGTTGAGTTGACAAAATACATGTTTATTACACATTTTAAATTTATGTGAAATTTTTTTAATGAGTCAAATATTTTGGTAGCATAATTACTCAATTATCTCCATTTTCTTCAACAAACCCATAAAATTACCAACAACTCACATTTTCCATTACCATTTCTCTCATGTTCAGATTCCTTTTTCAACTGATCTCTTTTTCTAATAAATTTTCTCTCTTTCAATGAAATAAAGGAGTATAAACATCCCTTTACAAAAATGTCGTCAACTGCCTCTGGACTTATTTAGTTATTTCACCATATCATAGATATACAAAGAGTCTTAACTTAAGGGAGAGATGTTAATGTGTCATATGTGAGATAAATTTCTACACATTAGATGCAAGAGTAGATAATGCGCTACATGTAAGTGAGATGATCAATATACCTAATGTCTTAAGTATTTTGATGAAGATGTTGTGTCAATCTCATTTGTACGGTTTCTCTTATAGCCAAATATGATATGGTCCAACCCATTGTAGGCTCCCTCAGAACTCGGAGCATTATGAAGAAATATTTTGTTAGTCTTTGAATATCATTTGTTTAATTTTTTTTTTTTTATATTAAATATAAAAAATAATTTTATATTTTTATGATATTTCAAATTCCTTCATTTTTTTTATCTTTGGAGGAATCTAAAAATAGAAAAACGCTAATGTAATATGTTGAGTAGACAAAATGCATGCTTATTGCACATTTTAATAATTGATAAATGCAGGGTAATAGTTTGATGAGTTACATATGTATGCAAAAAAAAAAAAAGTACAAATTTTTGTCTTGAGTATATAAAATACATGAGAATGCAAATAAAGGAAATAATAGTTAAGACTTCAATTTTTGTTTACAAGATGTTAAAGTTTTAAATTTGGAAAGCAAAAAAGTTCGCATTCTTATTTAGTTTGCAATACATGTTGTCATCTTTATATAATTGCATTGAAGTCATTTTGATTGCCATTGTTATTGCTATAAATAAATACAATAATGGATGGTTAATTGGTAGTATGAGATTCTTTAAAATAATTGATAATGATAATTGATTAGAAATATGATGTCTTAAAATTTAAATTTAAACTTCAACATATAATGAAGGAGGACATAACTTAATTTTGAATGAAGACAAATTTTAGTTTCAAATGAAAATTGCGACCCAATTTAGTTTCTAAGAAAAATAAAAGCATATTTTAGTCCAAAAAAAAAAGTCCAAAAATTTAGTCTCTATCTCGCTATGCTTAAAAATATTATGTTGGGAGATGAAATTATTTTCTTTTAATTATTGTCAGAGATATAATTGTTCCGTCTTTTACTTATTATTTTCTATGACATAATTATATTTTTTTAGGGAATCTCTTTTTTTATTATCGTCAAGACATATTTATCTCTTTAACTATTGTGAATGACATGATTTTGCTAGTAGAATCCATTAATAGCACGAATGTGAGCCAATGGACGTTGAAGGAGATTTAAGTTAGAGTTTTCGAGTGCAATCATCGAGAAAATAACATTTTCCCACCGCTTTTAACAATTTACTAACAACTAATAATTTCCTATAAACAACGAAAGAAAAGATAGCACACATGTAAAATGAATGTGTGAAATAAAATTTTATCTCTAAATTGGTTGTTATTAATTGTCTACTAACTAATAATTATAAAACTTATTTATAAGACTAAGGGTGTGTTTGTTTCAAGTTTACCAAATTTATTCCTAGGAATAACATTCTTTGGAATATAAAGATGGGAATTGTATTCTAAGGTATTTAGAAAAAATATGTTTGGATAATAGGTAATTATACAAGATTTTGATTCCCATCTCCATGGGAACTTTATTCCCATCATTTTTTTTGGGAAAAATTTTCTATTCCCAGAAACATTTTATATCCGGGAATAAAATTAAGTAAACTTATAATAAACATAGGCATGTATGTTTTTATGATTTTATTCCCAGGAATCCACAATTATAACTTGAAACTAATAATTTTAAATTTAAGTTGAAAGATCAATTTTGGGAACAAAATTATGTCTCAAACACTCAACACCTCATTTAATTTGTTTTTCTCTATCACTCGTTACTGAATGAGATAATAAACGACAATCAATGCACTTGTTGCTCTTTATAGTTTAAATTATTAAGGAAGCTATTACAACATAAAAAACATGTATGCATGATTTATTTTCTTAATTAATATAACCGACAACAAATGTCATCTAGTTTAATGTTCTCTAAAAAATAATGCCTATGATTATTATTATTATAAGAAGAAAAACATTAAAAACTATCAAAACAAAAACAATCATTAGTTGTTGTAACTTTTTAAATATTTTTACAATATGCGCAAATCAAAATTTATGAAATATAATATTTAAACAATAAACAATGAATGAGGGAAAAATAATTCTAGACAAGATATATACCTTAAAAGTGTTGACTTTTTTAAGACAAAAATAATTTTTGGTAATGTTCTTATATTAAGGACCAGAGGGAGTATATAATATAAAAAGAGACTTGATAGTTCATCTTCTGGTAAAATTTGGGCTTAAAATTCAAGGTTTAATCCCTACGTTTTATTCGATTTGGTAGGATATTTCATATGAACTGGGCTATTTTGATGGCTCTAATTCAATTGGATTAATGCATTATTATTAGGTTTGAAAATTTTAGTTATTTTTTCATTCTATATTTATTTCAAATTTAGAGGCTATGGAATTGGATCTGGCAACAACTTGATCGAAAGAGGACTAATATACCTTGAAACCGAACACATTTCATGATTTAGTAAATAATAATATTTTAAAATTTAAATAATTAAATACACAATTTTAAATATAATATTTTAATTTGTTTATTCCTTGACATATGTTGTTAGGAGAAAAAAGTTTCTTAATATATTCTTTCATGATTTCTGGAAATTTGATTGAACTTTCTTCCTTCCAATTGAATATATATTTACTAATTAATTTTTTTATTTGAAATTAATTATTTAGTTGCTTAATATATATTCCTTGATTTATACATTTTCGAGTAGCCCTATTCATTCAAAATATGGACTGGTCCAAAGATGGACCTTAGTCTTTAGTAAATTTGTTTAAAATATTTTTTAGTTGTTATTATTATTATTATTATTATTAACATTGAAATAGATTACAAAATATGTTAAAACCATCTTCGACTGTTTTTGAGAGGTTTATTTGATATTTAAAATTTAGCAACACACATATGAAAACTTGCAAAACATGGTGCGAAAACTTACTACATAATATCAAAAATGATATTCGACTATTTCTTGACATTGTGATCTACTTATTAACTATAGTATTAAATTAAAAAATAATGATAACAACGATAATCAATGTGAATTAATTCCGTAAAAAATAATTAGAGAATTAATTTTTTATAATTAACTTTTTAGATAGGTTATCACTGAGCAATAATGTTATTATTTTTTTTATAAATAATATTATTATATGTTATCAATTACACTTATTGTGTTACCAAATGTAATAGAGTTATTGTTATTTATGTTAATAACTTATTGCCCATAAATGGAATTTTAGATACCTTAATTACTCATAATCGATTATAATATTACTTTTTGAAATTATTTTCGGAATACAATTAATTTTCTAAAAATTGACTTTAAAACACACCTAATATAAACATGTTTTTTTTTATCAATTAGAATCATTTTATGATAATTAAGTAAATAAAAACATAATTTGTCTTGTTTTTAGTTGACAAAAAACAAAAATATGTTTATGATGTTGATCTAGAAAGTTATAAATAAAAAAAATATTCAATAGTATAATTATTACTTATGAATCATGCAAACATAAAAAGTTCATTCACACATTAAAATTAATCGAAAAAACAATGATCAAAAGAATATTTGATAACAAAATAAACCGTATTTCCATATCCGGACTAACGAATACATGAATAATACAAGAAAATCTATAAAACCCACAATTCAATAAAGAAATAAAAAAAGTACTTCAATAAAAATATATAATCGGTCATTACAATCATTTTAGATAAAAAGAACACCAACAATATACCTATCAAATAAACATTCTCAATTTTTCTCTTGGTACATAAACATTCATAAAATTACATGATTAGATCTATGTGATAAGTTGTTAGAACTTGAGTATTATAGGGTGATCTTACGTATTTGGACAACATACATGATGATATAAGCTATACAATGGATTGATATGAAAAATTGATTCAATTTTTGAAATCTAGAGCAACATGCTCTCCTATAGAACCCTCAAAATAGCATTAGCAATTAGATACAAATATAAAAAAATCAACCCCATAATCCACCATCATCTAAATAAAAAACACACAATACATATTTTAGGGAGAAAGATGAAAATGATGAAAAATGAATTGTCTATATATATAGGGAAAAAAAATCATGTATTAATTTACAAATAAGTCATGATCCATTTTGATTGGCTCATGAAAAAAAAAGAGTCATGCTCCTTTTTTTGACTGGTTGATATAAAATAAATGTGTCGTAATCTATTTTGATTGGATGATAAGAAAACATTAAATCAGATATGAAAAATGAAGATGCCAAGTGTACTATCAAAATAAAATAAGAAAAATATTTATTATAGAGATCAATTGGAGGGTACAGTTAAAAAGAAAAAGTTAACATTGTACTAAAAACTGAACTTCGGATTACTAAGACCCCATTCCTTTCTGAATTGTAAGGTTAATAGATGAAGTATAAAGTTATTGATAATTTAATGATTTAAAAAGTTTTTAAAACTTAAGAGGGGGTGTAACATGGAAATATAGTGGTGAAAGTAGCAATCATCAAAAACAAGCTCAGCATCTCTCTCTCCCTGAAATATAAAATAAAATAAACCGCATCGTTCTCCCTGAACACTGAACTCATCTCCATTGAGAACGCCGCCGGAGCTTCTCGTCGGCCACCAAGAACAGCGAAAATCTTCGTCCAGGTTTTACTCTTTTCCTTCCCTTCTTCTGTAGCGTTAACTGCGCCGCGATTGTCGGATGATAGTAGATCCCCACTCCGCACCATGATTCTGCTATTGTGCGATTAGTTTTGGGGCTTAAAATTGATTTTGGTATGTTTGAGAGTTCTTGATTATAACAGATTTTACATTTAGAATAGTAGAATTGATTCTAAACATACACTAATGCATGTTTGTGTTTGTTATTACGGTAGTTTGTCAGAATCACGGTGAGTCATTGTGATACCAAACATTCAATAACTTGAAGCTATGATTTGTAGCTCTTGTCTCGTAAAATGTGATTTCTACGCTTCAAATTTATCGTTTAACTCACTTTTACGTGAATGTATCCAAACATAGATCATGATAACTTAAACTCACTTATAGGGTTACCACAGATAAAGATATAATCGACCTTCCTCTTTTTGGTTACAACTGTTTTTCTAGTACAATCTATGCACTAATATTTGTTTCTGTTATAGAGAATTGAGTTTATTGTGTTGTTTTAATTGTTCTCAGAAAAGGAACAGAAGCTGTAATCGTGTCCATTTCACAAGATATGAACTCAGTTGTAAGACGTTTATCAAGCTTATTCAAACAGTCGGGTTGCGGAACTCAACCTTTTAATGCTCAGCATCATCAACTGCAGCAGCTTCAGTCATGCAGAGGCATACGAGTGCAGGTCTATAATGGAAACCTGGAAGGGGCATTGGCATTGATGCAGCGTAAGATGACATCAAGTGGGATCGAGAGGATGATAAAGAAGGAACAAAGATTCCATATCAAAAACTCTGAGAAGCGTGTTTTAGCCCGAAAGAGCTTGGAGCGTAGGCTTCGATCAGAGGATCTTGCTAGGAAACTCAAGTCCATTATGATCAAGAAAGTCAGGTAATTAATTTCTATTTCGAAGACTGAATTTCTGCCTTAGAACATAGAATAGTATGCACCTTGCTAAGAAACTTAAGGCCGTTATTATCAATGAAGTCGGGTAATCAGCACCTATACGAAATACTAGTTTTGACCCTCATTGTAGCAAAATAGGCACCTTGTTTCTGGATCCCTTTTTACTCTAGTGACACTTTAAATATATTACGTTAGTCAAATTCCCAAGAATACCCTGCAGTCGTGTAATCATTTTAAATGCCGATATTACTTTTTTTCTTACTGCGCACAACATTACTTTACGATTAACTGATGACAATAGATAGAACTCCATGTGAGTCCGGGGTCTTTCTCCAAATACCCCTCGGTTATTTGGCATAGGATATCTTGGTGTTTTAGGACTTCCTGAGAAACAAAATAGGATTAACAACAAAAACAATCATTTGCAAAGAAAAAAAAAGCACAAACAATCAAGGCTCATTGCCTTGAGTTATGACCATATTTGGGTTGCCTATAGCTTTTATAGGTATCCCTCCCTCTACCTCTCAGTTATTTGGCATAGGATATCTTCGTGTTTTAGAAATTTCTAAGAAACAAAATAGGATTACAACAAAAACCATCATTTGCACAGAAAAAAAAGTGCAAACAATCAAGCCTTACCGCCTTGAGTCATGACCATATTTGAGTCGACCTATAGCTTTTATAGGTATCCCTCTACCTCTGACTATTGAACTATCTTGTCAACTTTTAGCAGTGCCCTTGTGGCAATGGGTCTTGTCCACACATGTCAAATGTCCAAACCCCCTTAAACGAGGTTATATCGTTTGCTTACAATTGGAACTACAGTAATTTTCTCCGGAATAATTATATTTCCAGTCTTGTTGGATCATTCATTCATCTCAACAAAAGTAGGATCAAGATAACAAACCAATCTGTGAGCATAGTGATATGTGAGTTTTCAGCTGAAGTGAAATAGTTTTGTCGAAGATGTTAACTTGGCTGCAATATCGGATAATACTGAAATGAGAACTTTTAGTTGAAGTAAAAAGCTTTTGCCTCATACGTTTATTTACCTGAATATTCTGACACAGAAGATATACATTTTTTTGCCTATATCAATTTGTTCACTAATTAATTCTTAGTTTTAAAGAAACCATACCCTATTTGAAACCTTGTTATGTATGGAGTCAAATCTTCTTGCAAACTATATAAATATCTATATTTTAAATTGACATGAGTACATGGCATTTAATTATTTCATAAGTTTAAGAATTGAAGGGAAATCAACTTATAGTTTTCTGGACAAATTCTTTTCCAACCATATTCGATAACTATTTTGATAATGATAATAACTTATTTTTACTCCAAACCGCATATCTTCCCTGTTCCCATTTGTGTGGAGGCTTCGCAGGTTTCTATTCTTTTTTAGTTAGGAATTATGATAAACTTCATATTGGATTGAATGAATATTCTGTGATGACTGCCTTTGTAATATTTTACCTTCACCTCCGTTTTCCCTAACTATTTTTGTTTTGCTTTCCTTTTAATTCATACTGACATATTCTATATTTTATTCTATTGCAATATGACAGGGGTCTTTGAGAATATTGCACTGTTATTGAGAAAAAAGGGTTGGTATAAGCTGCAACTATGCAGTTTTTTGTAGGTGACAATCGCAGTTGAAACACATTCTTTCAAATTGTTCACAGGGTAATATGTACTTTGGTAGATATCCTTTTATGTGTGAGATGCATCTTTGCAATCTAACCAACTAGGAACACAAATAAAGTAGGTGTTTCGTGATGAGCAACATAACATGCTTTATATTTTTCGTTAAGTCCTGACTTTTAGTGAATATATATGTTGAACTCCCCAAGTTACGATGGTACTTACCTTTATACCTGTATTCTGGTTTGATATGAAATATATGTGCTACCGCATATCCATGACATACATCGTGTATTCTTGATATTGCATGTCTTCAATATCGTTTATACATGATATCACGCATATATGACTCGTGGGATGCGGTAATTTTTCTACTCACACAATAGTCTTAGTATGTTGTCGTTATTATCAATAACACTTGGTTACAAATGATTTAAGAATCATGTTCTATTATTAAATATCTTCTGACGATCAAGTCATACTTATGTTCTATAGAACAAACAAACTATTGTGAAGACTTTATTATGCTATAGAATGAATTACATAATAAACAGCGTCTTATAAAAATATAAATCAATGTCATGATACAAAAGCAAACCAACCAACTTAGATTGACTATTAAGGGGCTTACTCCAATAGAACTTTCATAAAAGTTTGCTAGTACAGGTTTATCGAAACCATTTTTTATTAGATGAGGCGACAAACACTCCTAAGTCAAAGTAGGTGTGATCTCATTCAAATATGTTGGTCTAACAATTGGTGCAAATACTAGAAGAAGCTATTTTTGGAAATCAGGGCTATATGTCTTGAGGTGTAATGTATAGGTTGTCGGTGTGCAAAAACTGAAATCTTTCTATTGGAGGCTGTATTGTGCAACTTAAATTGGTGTTGCATGTTATTTACAGTCTTTTACCTATCCTTCTTTAAAGCTCCATCAGGTATTATTAATACACTTAAATCTTATTTTAAACACGTTCTGTGGGTGAGAGTGGAGAGGCAAGGAGAATTCCTTAGGTAAAATGGGAGAGAGTGTGTTGTGAGCGGAGAACAGTGATCTTAGGATCAAGAACTTGAGAGCTCTTAATATAACTTTGTAAGGCAAATGACCATGGAAGTTGAGAGTTGAGAACCAGAGGTTGTAGTTTAAGAGTTGTCAACAAAATATGGCGTGAATTGTGGTTTTGAAAGTTAAGAGGCAAGAAGATATTTTGATCAAGACGAGTTTAATAACCCTCAATAGACAGTGGCACAAATCTGTGTCAGACAATTATTCTCTGAATTTCCACAACATTTTCAAATGTGGGGTTAGGAGTTAATATTGCTCTATCTAACTAAGGAATAGAGTATTTCAATTAGTTTGCTTGGATCATGTATGTTGAAAGAATCCTAGAGAAGAAGATTTTGGTAGTGTAATTTGCTAGTGTATGGTCGTTTCGAAAAGCTATAAATAACTCTTTTCCAAAATAAAGAGGTGGATTGGTGGATGTAAAAATTCTCTCTTGGAACTAGTTGAACATAAAATCGAAGAACTTTGATTATTCATTGGCACAGTCAGCAGGGTTGTGTGTGAACCCAATGGGATGTCTAGGAGTAGTAGTATGAAGTTGTATGTTTATATATGTTGGGGGTTGGAGGGAGGAGTAGCTCATAAACAAATTCTGTCATCACTGTGGAAATGATCTATATAGGTAATACTATAACTGTGTATGTATGAAATATGCCTCATGATTTCTCAGGTTTATGAGAAGCTGCATGTGAGTGCTAGATGGGAGTGATGTATTTCACGTTAGGAAATTGAGTTGAAGATGATTGTTTCCTTGATTTTCTTTAGAAGCAAGTTTATGAGGAGGTCTTTTTGCATCTACTTTGATGTATGATATCATACACTATTACACTTGGTAAATCTTAAAGGGAGGTATATGCGTTATTGTTTGTGAAAGCCATAGTTTCAGGAGTGATAGATGTGCAACCAATTGTCTTATGAGTGTTTGCATGACATGGATGTGGATATAAAATAGTTTGGTTAAAATGTGGTGATATGTCTTAAGGTTGTAAAATAAAATTTGCAAAATGATCTGCTGTTTTTTCATGTTTAATTTCTGGTAAGAGTGCAGGACAGTGTACCTAATTATTTTTTTGACCAAGAGAGTGTACCTAATTTTTCTTTTTGACCGAGAGAATGTACCTAATGGAACAAGCAAAAATTAAGTAACATGGAAATGTGCTTATTGATTGGAGTTAATTTTGCATCAAATTTGTGGGATCCAGAGCAAGTGTGTTTTAAGTAAACATTGGGTAGCATTCGGTTAATTTGTATTTGTTTGTCTCATTGTCTTGTATACGAATAATATATGTGTATTGTGGGTGGTGTATGGTTCATCTTGTGCTTGGATCTATCTTCTTTTATCAGTATTTAAATATAAATCTTTTGTATCATGATGAATGTATATATATACTTGAAGCCAACCAACACATATTGAGGCTTATGACGACTTCTTAAATTGAAATATTTTTGAAGTTAACAATACTTATTTTAGTAAAATTATTATATTCTTTTATTTGAAATTTTTACTTTTATAGCTTATTGAGATGCAAAATTATTTACTAAATTATTGTAAGCATTCAAACATGGACGTTTAAATGATTACTAACCAATTAATGACCGCTAACCAAAATAATAACATTTTAAGTACTGATGAATATGCAAAATTGTTGTCATCTTTGGCCTATTAATTCTTTAGCTTAGTTAAGGGTAGGTTAGATGATGAGGCCTATCTTGTGGGTGTTTAAATTCTTGCTAGAGAGACTAATGTGTCCCTTGATAATTTTGAGGGGCTATTGTAGATTTTTTTTAAGTACTAAATTGGGTTTTGATATTTTGTAAAAAATAAATTGGGTTTGACATTTTTTTAAGACAGATATTTACTCAACATATCTGTATGGTATATATGTATGCGTGTGCTTAGTGCTTTCTCCTTTACGTGAGGGGACACTCTCGTGGTTGAAGAGTTCAATTTAATCTTGGCCATAGAAAAATTATGAACGGGGAAAGATTTAAAAAAAATATAAAAATGAGAGAAATTAACGTTTAAGGGTGAGAATATAACATGAGAGGAAATGGGTGGAGTTAAATTAGAGAATCCTTTTTCACATAAAAAAGAAAAAAGTGAACCCTTTTCCTTTTCTAGTTTCTACTCATAAAAGAGGGCTAAGTTTGTAAGTTTAGTTGATTTTCCAAATTGCGAGCATCAAACAAAATTATTTGAAATTTTTTCATCAAGAGTTTACTTATTTCCCGGACTTTGAATTACTAGAGGTCACTCCCCTTAAAAACGGAAGAGTTAACATAAAATAAATAAATTATGTATCATTTAAAGATATTTGAATATTAATTTATACCATTGTGGCTATAACATGACATTGACATGTATTCGATAAAAACATGATATCACTATAATTTATTGTCAATAGCCAATGTGTGTAACTCAATTTGTTAAGCATCATTAAACTTATGATGAGGGAAAGCCAATATTCGATCCTGACAAAACATACCCACGAGGAGGAGTAAAAAGAGCTTTAAGTTGCAACCTAAACAACAACACATAGATGAATTCTACGATCAGTTAAAAAAAATCGAAGTTTCCGACAATACTTTGTGCAACCCATGAGAGTCAAAATCCTAATTTCGACTATTTCCTACCAAAAAAGTGTTTTCCTGCCAAAAATAACTCATAGTAGTTAATCAACTATTTTGATTGATTGACTTTTTTCATTTATTTTTTGGTGAGAATAATGTGAGAGATTAGTTTATTAATTAACTTATTTTACAAGTATACAGTATGTGGTATGGTCTGACTCGAGTGGATCAAAATCCGCAGCATGATTTGCCATAATTTCCATCAACAATAAAATCCAAACATACTCACACCAACAAAAACACACCTACACACACATCCTCATCCACTATCCATCCATATATCTATACATATACATATAACATACATATTTCTGACTCATCACAGAGAGACAGACACACAGACACAAAGACAAGAACATGGGAACTGGTTCATCAAAGCAAACAGATGGTAATTCAGAAGAAACCAAAGACAGAACAGATGATGATGATCAAGGTGGTGGACAACTCTATGTCTCTCTCAAGATGGAGAATCATAAACTCACTACTCATCTTGTTCCTCATGTTTATGGTTCTGTTCCTCTTGTTGGTTCTTGGGATTCTTCTAAAGCTGTAATTCTCATCACTCTTATGTTTTTTTTCTTCATTTCTGGGTATTTCTTCTATTTTGCTAATTTTCTTCATTTTTTTTTTAGCTTTCTATGGAAAGAGAATCAGTTTCAATGTGGGAGCTTAGTTTTGTTGTTCCACCTAATCACGGTAAGACTTTCATTGGTTGCTTTGGATTTTTCCTTAGCATTGGGACGAACATCAGACACGACACTACTAGGCACCTGTAATATTATAAGAAAGTAGAAGTAATTGAATGTAATTACATGTATTTGACAAGTGTCAGACACCACCGGATACATTAGAAGTGTGTCAGTTGCTTTTACTCTACTTTTATGTTTGTTTCTGTGTTTCCCAGTTGTTTTTCAAAAGTCAAAAGGTGTACTTTTTAACAACTTGTCAGTTTGATAGATAGATAAATTAGTCAATAAACACATGTGGAAAAGAAATATTAAAATAATTATTATTATAATTTTAAATTTATTAATAACTTCTGGTATAAGTTAGAATCAGCATATGCAGTTCATTCTTTTTAGGGAAAGAAGAATAAGCTTACCTTAATTTAGAACCTAGAAGATCTTTTTGGTCTTGAACCTCCGGTTCCCAGGGGGAAAGGGGTTCTGGTAACGTGGAGTTCAACTACGAGGTAGATAAGTAAAGTTTGACCAAAGATTGGTCTAATCAGGGTTTGAGAACCTAGAAGTTAATCTTATCTCAGCTATCAATGTGAACCACTTACAAGCTACAAGTTACTTATAAGTTAGAAGTTAATTAAAATCGGGTCTTTTCACTTGCTTTAAGCCTTTTAATGTTTTTCCATTTCTCAATGACTTCAAAATAGTATGGTCAATGAAACAGTGGATAATGTCTT
>Ga0315914_1008360_pt1 | contig 13860 bp, 3 predicted proteins | sample MpolenodulesMG_FD_203920 | JGI IMG/M metagenome (GOLD analysis project Ga0315914, IMG submission 203920) | Medicago polymorpha root nodule microbial communities from Los Angeles, California, United States - elongated nodules | ecosystem: Host-associated > Plants > Roots > Nodule | place: USA...
GGCCGCGGGGGGGGGCACGTGGATGTTTAAACCTGCCCCCGATCCGCCCCGTTGCCATGTCTAGTTCAAACTCGAATTTCAGCTACACAAATAAAAAATTGGATGTCCGTTATGTTCAAGTAAATCAGCCAGCCATTTATCATCCACAATGGTACCATCGTTGTGAGAAAAAATTGAGTACTTAAGACCTTATCCTATGAAAGAGTCTTAACCATTTAAGACTTGGTATCAGTTAGGTACCCCCATCGGGAAAAAAAATTGTTAGGTCTTATAAGACCCAAGGTCTCGCTTAAGACCTTCAATTCAAGAAATTTGCTTGCTACCCTGGATTGAAGGGATTTGATGCATATTAAATACCACAGTTAAATAATTATAAATGAGTGATGTGTACACGTGAGACCCATTTAAGTACAAAAAAATGGATGTCTTCATTGTGTATGCTCTGATAAACTTGAAGATCTCAAATAAAATATCTCATATATTTGCGGGTCTCACACATCTATAATATTAAAAAAAAACAAAATTTAATGATATAGAATTATTGATAAATAACTAATGAGCCCGGTTTACAAAAAATGTAAGAGGTGTTAGGATGAAAGAATTAAGTGTTTATTAGATATTAGTATAAAATTGTTATAAATATGCGATGTATACACGAGTGATTCTAAGTACCGAAAGGGATAGTAGTTGGATGACATAGAGTTGGGTGACATTGGCCAATCACAATGTCACAAATGTCAATGTCACCCAACTCTATGTCACTCAAGTGTTCCACGTACTGAAAGAGGTTGCAGGTGCTCTTACTATGATGACCCGAAACGTGTCACAATGTTAAAGTCCATTGTTACCCTTGGAGCATACTTCCGTGGCATCTCCACAAACTTAATTAAAGCACTTTACCAAACCCAAAAATGGAAGAAAGGAAAAAAATAACTATCAAGTTTAAAGTCCATTGTTACCCTTGGAGCATACTTCCGTGGCATCTCCACAAACTTAATTAAAGCACTTTACCAAACCCAAAAATGGAAGAAAGGAAAAAAATAACTATCAAGTTTTAAGTAAAACCTTTGGTTTTCCAAGTGAAACAGGTGCACGAATGTTTTTGTTATGTTTCTGAAGAAGGAAACCGAGCCAGTTAATTATCTTTGGGAAAGGTAATGGACATAGTACACAAACAACAAGAAGCTTCCATGTCCTCTTTGTGAACCAAGCAAGGTAAACATTTTCATTCCCTTCTCCAAAAATCTCTCTTATTTTTATGGTGCGTCTTGTAGTAAAAATGTGCAAAAAAACATGATAAAAAAGGGGTTTTGAGTCTGTCAGACAACCGTGTGACCATCCCGGTCATTTGAACTAGGCCGGGAACGATCATCTACAGCTGAAGATGATGTACACATCATCCTGGCCGTTAATCACGCTCTGATCACACGGTCATGATTCATCCACCAGACGTATGTTCCTGTCTCCTTAGAAATCAAGGACACAGTAGTACGATCCTATAGAACAGATCCTGTTCAAGTAAGGTCGTGCTTCGATGTGCTCAGTTTCAAGTATATAAACAATTGAGTTTTTCTGTTATTAAGCGATGTGGGACTAACTTCGTGCCTTTTGTTGTAACTCTCAGGTCTCAGCTTTGGGGTTTAGATATAAAATGCTTTTAAGTCTTTCAATCTTTCAAGATTCTGCAGCAAAACAAAAGCAGCTCTAGTGGGGCTACCGTTTCAAGAATCTGGGGCCCATTTTCAGCTTTTCATGATTGGTAAGATTTTTCAGCTGAAAATGTTTGCAAAGTGCTTTTATATTTAGTTGTGGTTAGCAACAGCATGTTTGAATGACGATGAACTAGGCAAAATCACGGCAAGCCATTGTGATTTTGGCAAAAGTTATACTTCGTAGCATCAACAACATCACAGCGCCACCGTATTGTAACCCATATCCAAAAATATATGGCCATTTGCCCCCCCTGTTATTAATAATAGTCTGTTGTTTAAAAAAAAAAAAATCACAGCGCCACCGTTGTTTTGTCAAATTCACCGTAATTCAAGTTATCGTATGAAGGTTTTCATTAGAAGTTGCATGTATTACTTTTAAAGGTCTCCGTGATTTTTTTTTTTACAACAGATAAAAGATTAAGCATACCACAAAATACAAATCTGCGTTTAGGAGTCATGTTGACGCAGCATTCATACTTTGTGTATGCTCATTGTTAGAAAAAGTATTTGCCAAGTGCAACAATATGAATTATACAATGAAGTGTACTATGCTCTTTAAATTTTTTAATTGATCACCTTCTTGTGCAATGAAGAGTACTATTACGTTTCATAGTTCATTGGTATTTTTGAATGAAGTATGCTAAACCTAATAACTGTTTATAGTGACGTGTAATCTGTTGACCGTTAAGAGTCCCACATCGGACTAAACATGGCCTGACAATGTGTTTATAAGTGGGGGCAATCCTCACCTCACAGGCCGGTTTTGTGGGGTTGTGTTAGGCCTAACCACAATTTCTAGGATTGGTCAGTACACTAAGATAAAGTCTCATTGCCTTCAACAAAATTCTTTTGTACTCTATAGCCATGGTAGATATTGATCAAGAAAATGCTGAGCTTTGGAAAGGCTTAGTTATAAACAAAAGAGGGAATAGATCGTTTAGCTCAATACAGTTCAGCTGTTGGAAGGTGAGTTCTTATTCAATGTTGTTTCATGCATTTGCCATGATTTTTAATCAAGTGATATGGTTCATATTTTTATAAAGATACTTATCTTTGTCCTTTGCAATTTGCGAGTGCACTGGGTGACAGGGGGCTTTGCTTTATCCTATTTATGGTGAAGGAGAACTAACACAAGCCTTTTGTCGTTGTGCTTCTGTCAAAGATTGCATTTATTTAAGTTTTAAAGGGATTTATGTGTCTGTTTCTTAAAATTTCTAAATACCTTAAATTCATTCTCTTTAAATATTGCTAATTGTTGTTTTGTTAAACTTAAATGCTTATTTACATCTTAAAATTTTGTGAATCAGGTTCGCCGAATGTCTGTTATTCCTCTGCTTTATGGATAAGGTACAGAAATCATTCTTTGATATGTTTATACTAATATAATATCCCCCAAGTGCAAGGCAATTTCATCTTTGTCGTTTTTAAACGATTGTTGCAGGCGTCTGAGTTGTGTAAAGGTGCAGATCAGCTTATCCTGGATCCATCCTTCGTAATTACATCAACACAATCATTGTCTAAAGGAGTAGCTAGGAATTTTGTAGTTATTAATGCAGTAAGTATGTTTTCATAGAGATCAAATTCTCCCAACTCTTATCTCTCAACTTTTTTATCACCTGCGTTCCAACCACCAAGGGGAGAAAGAAGCCTCTGTACCTTGGTCTCTTTCTTTTGGAAGAAAAGCTTCAATACATGATTAATATTCTAGCTTTGAGATATTGAAGAAAACTAAATGATTTAAAACATATGAAATTGAAGAGAAAAGATTAAACATTTCAAATAAATATGTGGATGAGTGAATAGGGGAAAGATGTGACAACAGGTTCTTCATTCTCAAGGGGAGAAAGGAAGTAGTCAAGTTAATTGGTGTCTGATAAAGTCCCACATCGCCCAATTCATAAACTAAACTATGCAGCTCGCATATAAAAAGATAGGACCTCTCCTTGTAAAAATCATGGAGCTGTGTGATGATCACATAGCGAACTATTCTTTCGCCTTTTACTAAAGAATACCGTGTGAGCGTCACAATTAGCAGCATACGCTTGTTTTTGGAAGAGTTCTCTTCATGGAGGGCTCTGCAAATTTAGTTCAATATTTTTGTATTCTTTTTTCAATGTGGTTACTATGTTATTGGTATGCTACTTGTTTAAGTGAGTTCTTTACCACTTGTATAAATTCATTGTTGGTAATACTTTCTTATTTTATTTAGAGGAGTGACTCTTGACAAAACAGCATAGAGTAGCATTTAATTTTATTCATCATCCCCTCAAAGTGACACATATTCATTGCCACTAGGGGCGGGCGGGAACCACTAGGGGCGGGCGGGAATATGTATGACCATCTGAGAGGGGTCTATGTCCTAGGCTACATCAGACCTTTTGTCAAATGATGCTTCGGATTCTCTAAGTATCCGATACATTAATCTTTGCCATGACCATGAGGCCCTTAAGTATGTTGATGAGGGAGTCCGATGAGTGCCCTTGTACAATAATCTTTGGCATACTTGTTCGTTCATCAACTACAAGTTGCGATGGAAGAAGACCTTCAATTGAGATATGAATATCTGATGAGTGCACTAATTGCCAGCAACTTTCCACATGAGATTGTTGAACTCAGGAGCTGCAAGGTAGTTGGAGTTCAAAGGCATCGATATGAGTAGCATGTACAACACGAATGAGGGTTTGGTTAATGTGCCAGATTCCTGTGAAGCGGTTTTTATAGACAAATCTGTCGCTTAAGTGAAAAAACCAATTGATGAAGTTCTTCAACCGTGTACAGCAACACTTGGTTGATAATGAGGATGGACAGATTTTGTAGGATGATACGGAGAGTCCATTTGTTATTGTCCTTGACAAAACTTGGTTGCCGCCAAAGATAAAAGAGTATTTGCCGTTCCTAGTGAGAATTGGTTTACTTTATATTCATTGTTTCGTTTCATGTTTATGCTAATGTATTAGTCTTGAGATGATTGCATAATTTCATAGACAATTGTTGACTTGATTTCTAGATGAATGGATGATAATAATTTGTTATCGAAGAGTTACTAATGTTCTAATGTAGTAGTTTCTGCAATACCATGCTACTCTTAGCACTAGTCATTTGGCTTGCCGTCAAAATTTGTGGCTTCTAGCTTGGTATTTTATCCCTGTAACCTTTTCTGTTGTCATTTGGAAGTGAAAAAGTAAGAGTGGGATTTTTTTATCAGTGGGTTGAAAATCATATAATCAAATCATCAAGCAGACATGATTTTACGCAAATGGGAAGGGATAATATAAGTGGCTCTTTTGGACACCTTAGATATTTTCTCCCCGGTAATTGGTGAATTGATGCTTGACTAGTTTTTAAATTTTATTAGTTGTCTCCTTCCTCCTAAAGCTGTTGCTTTTTATACACCAAGTGAAATCTGATAATTGGATACAATGTTTGAAATCTTGAGATGTTTGGCAGTGGCTCAGTTTGTATACTCCATATGCTTAAGCATTCTGGTGCGACATTGTATATATTTTCCATTGAAAAGGTAGACTAATCACCTTGTTGTGCAATGAAGATTACTGTTTGTTTCATCTTTCATTGGAATTTGGTATTTTTGAATGAAGAATGTCATGCAAAACTGTTCATAGTGCATGCATTGTTTCGTCTTTCATTGGTATTTAGTATTTTAAAATAAAGTATTTATGTCTAACTGTTTATAGTGCATGCATAGCCTGTTGACCTTTGTCAGTACGCTAAGGTAAAGCCTCCTTGTCTTCAACAGGATTCTTTTGTATTCTATAGCCATGGGAGATTATGATTAAGAAAATGGCGAGGTTTGTAAAGAATTACTTAACACAAAAGATGGAATAGATCGTTTAGCTCAATGCAGCTCATCTGTTGGAAGATGAGCTCTTACTCATGTGTGTCATTTGCTTCGACTTTTTATTCACGGGATCTCAATTGATGTTTTTCAAAAGAGAGTACTTATCCATGTTCTTTACGGGAAAACATAAAATTAATCCGAAGTCTCTTACTGCACAATAAACACTGTAGCCCCTTACTGTAAATTCGTGCCTTGTTAATACTGTAAGTATTTTATTAAGGATATATAGGGATCAAATTTTCCCACTCTTAGTCTCTTTCTTTGGAAGGAAAGCTTCAATGGATGTTTATTGTTCTAACTTTGAGATGTTGAAGAAAACTAAATGATTTTAAACATATGAAATTAAATAGAAAAGATTAAAAATTTCAAGTTATATGGTAAAGATGTGATGACAGGTTTTTCATTCTCAAGGGGAGAAAAGGAAGAATTCAAGTGAGTGGGTGATTGACTAAAGTCCCACATCGACCAATTCATAAACTAAACTATGCAGCTCACATATAAAATGAAAGCACCTCTACCTCTTGTAAGCACGGAGCCGTGTGATGATCACATAGCGAACTATTCTTTCGCCTTTTACTAAAGAATACCGTGTGAGCGTCACAATTAGCAGCATACGTTAGTTTTTGGAAGAGTCCTCTTCATGGAGGGCTCTGCAATTTTAGTTCAATATTTCCATGTTCTAATTCTTTCCGGGGATTTATGTAGCTGGGGATCTAATTCTTTCTGGGGATGTATCTCCTAAAACCCTTGTGGCCTATTTGACAGGGAAGAAACAAGAAGCTTCGGGTAATGATGCAGAAAGTGCCAGGAATATAGCTAGCTCATCGTGCTAATGTGTTTCTAGAGGATTGACTCTCGACAAAATAACACACGGAGTAGCATTTAATTTTAATCATTATCATCTCAAGGGATAGGTCAGTCTGACAGGGGCTTTCTGGTACTTTCTTATTTTAAACAATTCTTCTGGTACTTTTATGATTGCTAAGCTAAGCCATTTCAGCCGATTTATTTGTCCAATGGTAACACAGATAGATAGCTTATATAATGTGTTAGACTGAAATGTTAGGATGAACCATCCAAACTCAAAAATTAGTTGAAATCTAGTTGATATTGGACAAGAGAGTTCTGATAAGCGATACCTATAGAGATGTAAAGAATGCAATGAAAGAGAAGAAAAAGTAGACGGAAGAAAAATTCTTAAGAGTATATATAGAGATATCTGTATCTGAAGAGAGTTAAGAAATCCTCGTTCAAAAATCAAAGCTCAAGCTCACCTGCGAAAGTTAGTCTTCTGTATTGTATTTAAGCATATCCATGGCTAATTTTGATTCTATTAGAGCAAGACAATTTCAACTCAAACAAAATCCTAATCAAATTAAATTCCGGCACTGACGTAATACTCGCAATACGTCTACATTAAGTTTCAAGAAAATGAAGAGACAAAGATAGTGTCTGGTTACTAAAAGGGTTTAACCTGTTAGACTAAGTCACCATTCTTGGTTCTGGAATCATGATAATAATAGACTGTGACTTCTGTCCCTAACACTGTTTCATGTAGCTAAAGTCTTTATTAAGTATCAAACTTTTTATGACTTCTGTCCCTCTAGTACCATTTTTTTTTAAATTGAAGTAGTGGCTGGTTTTTTTTGGAACTGGACCGGGCCGGGTCATTCCGGCTAACACAACTTCTACTGGTCTAACCAAATTCAAACTGGTTTGAAAAAAACAGTCCAACACAATGACCGGATCATGGTTCCGGTTCCTGGTCCGACCAGCTGGTCCGGTTGTTAAAACTATGGCTGATAGTCCACTAAAGAATTACACAACGCATGCTTGCTTTAGTACGCCCTGTGAAATCACTAGTATATTGTTTGATTTAGCTTCTGTCAGTTCTGCGGCCCTATCCCTCCCCAGCCCAAACCGTAATCCATTTTCATTTTCTCCAGTTTGTTTCTAACAATTTCTGTATCTTTGTTGTAGGATGACCAGAACAGAACAATTGAGAAGTTGACATGTTAACTTGACCGAGATCAAAGGAAGTGTGAATTTTATAGGTCAAACTTGCTGACAATTTTAAAAGACATTGAAGAGTAGAAGCTAGAGTTACCAGTTAAAGTCCAGAATATCAAGTTAGGGATGAAAGATTGATATATGTTTGCCATTGATGTAGCTGATGCATGCATTACCATTTCTCTCCTGTTAACCCGGCCATATATAGTCATTCTACTTCTGGCAGTTTGGTACAGATGAGAACATGTAGAGTTAGCTAGCAGAGACATTTTGAAACATCTAACATTTACCCTTTGTAGAAAATGCCATAATTTAAAGTAGAAACAGCTTCTTTTAGTGTAACTATACCCATCCTTTTCTTGTAGAAAACTCTTACTTCAATGTCGTAATGGCGTAATTTCATGTCGTTTGGTGCTCGTCTTGCATGAATCCTTACGACTAGTTGATCTTCAAAGATCCACTCTGAAGCAACTGGCTGGTTTGTAGCGGGGCTTGCACAAACTCTAAAGTGTGATCACACATGTTGACTTGCCATTACAATTTTTATAAGAAAACAAAAAACCATGTATAAGAAGTTTAGAACAATAGAGGGGAAGAGAAAAAAGAAATAAAAATGTCAAGATGTGAAATGTCTTAACTTCTGGTGGTTTTTTGCAACGTGATAGTAAAATGTATTCCACCATCTGCCACTCTAAATTGACCTGCTAGTGTTACTACTGGTTGTTAACTAAATTAGAATGGAGATGAAGAGACAACTATCTTAACAGATGGTGATGATAAAATGTTAAGGACAAGGAAAAAATGTTGAGGACAAGAAAAAATTCTCACCTAAGGAGAGTCTATACTCAAAATATTAGAAGGGAAAGAAAAGACGATGCTCTATGTTATCTGAAAAAATTATCGGCTGAATTATAATTTTTTTTCCTCCTATCTTCGTTCACTCACGGAATTGATCCCCTTGTTTTAAAATTACGTAGTTTTGATTTCTCTTTCAGATTTGTTTAACTTAAAAATGATGATATATCATATTTAAATTGAAATTTTTAAAGAGTTTTTGGGTAATTTGATGAATATTGATAATTCTACATCATCAGATTGTATGACACGTCATCAAATATATCTCATCATTGCTTTTTAATCCAAAAATATGATAAAAGATCAAAACTGAGTCATTTCAAAATGAGGGACCAATTTCATGAGTGAATGAAAATATAAGGACTAAAACTATAATTAAGCAAAAAATGATTTATAGTATAAATTAAATGATTTCAAATGTTGATGATAAATGTGGTTCATACAATATTTAATTGCCAAACTAATAATAGATGATAGGATTGATTGAAAAAATAGAGTTAAATAAGTTTTTGATTCCTATAAATATACCAACTTTTTGTTTTAATCCTTCTAAAATTTTCCTTCAATTTTTTGTCCTTATAAAATTTTCAATCACTACTTTTGATCGTTATTTTTAATTCAACTTTCGTATTTTTTTAATGAAATTGTGTAAAAATATGTAGAATATTGTAAAAATCACACCATTTTTTTTTTGAATTTTTGAATAAAACATAAATTAAATATGAAACTTTAACCGCTAAAAATAAAAAATTCATAATTAATCCATGTTTTGTTAGAAAATTCTAATTTTTTTGGAGAGTTTTTTATAATATTACTAGTAAGATACCCAGGTACCCGTCGGTGTTGGTGATTTATTCTAGTTTCATATATATTATATATGTAAGTTGTAAAAAATAAATATTAATTTAGTGAGTATTAACATCAATGACAACTTGTCTTGTGCATAATAATTATTTTAAAATATGTATCAGCGATAACTTATCCCATGTAAAATATTTTATTAAAACTTTTTATCACTAACAACTTCTCTAGTCCCTGACAAAAAAAAAAAATTCTCTAGTCAATGACAACTTATCCCGTGTGTTTGAGTTAATTTTGAAATTCTATCACCAAAACTTTTCAAGTGTTTGATAGTTTAGTTTAATTTAATCAGTGTCAACTTTTTTGTGCATTTTATTAATGACAATTTGTCTCGTGCATGATAGTTCCATTTAATCAATGTCAGCTTCTCCCATGCATTTTAGTAATTTCTAAAACTTTAGTATAAACCCACTTATCACACGCATTTTAGTTGATAAGGATTCAATATAATTGTAGAATTGAAGTGAGGTGATATTTTAAATAGTATAGACGTTTTAGAAGAAACAATTCTTTTTAAGTAACAAATTGTCCCGTGTATTGAAGTTACTTTAATAAGTTACAACTTATCTTGTGCATCTGAGTTAGTTTTGAAATTTTAGTCAATATCCACTTCTCCCATGCATTTTAGTTATTCACAAAAATATATATAACTATTTTCAAATTTCTATCAACGACAACTTGCTCCATGTATAATAATTATTTCAAAATATTAATCATGGACAAATTGCCCTATATTTTATAATTGTTTAAAAAAATTCTCTAATAAACAAACTATTTTAAAAACTTTATGAACGGCTACTTGACCCATGTTTAGTAGTTATCTAAATTTTTATTATGAACAACTTGTCCCGTGTATAATATTTGTTTTAAATTTTATATTAGTGATAACTTGTCCCGTGTATAATAGGTATTATTGAATTTTTATCAACGACAACACTCCTCGAGTATAATAATTATTTTAAAATTTATATCAACAACTTATCCCATGTTTTATAATTATTTTAAAATTTGTATCAAGTAGAACTTGTCCCATGTATAATTTCTTTTAAACTTTGTACCAGTAACAGTTTGTTCCATGATTAATAATTTTTTTGGATTTTTAACAATGACACATCTTTTGGTGTATAATAATTATTTTAAATATGAATCAGCGGCAACTTTCCCCGTGATTTATAATTATTTTAAAAAAATTAAAAAAACTTACAACATGTCAAATTTATAATATTTCTTTTAAAAATTATATCAACAGATTATTCTTAAAAAAAAAAAATCAATCACAAATTATTACGTGTGTAATAATTATATTTTTGTTCGTAATGGTGATTGTTCCTGTGTATAATAATAATTTTTAAAATTTAATCAAGCACAATACGTCTCATCTCGTGTATATTGTTATAACTCATATAATTGAAGCAATGTGATAGTTGAGGAGGGTTCAATATCATTGTATAATTGAAGCAATATGATAGTCTAAATAGTAGGAATGTTGTTGAAGTGATATTGTTTTTTTATCGAAAACAATTTGTTGTGTGCATTTCAGTTATTTTTGAAGTTTTATGAATGACATCTTGTCTCATGCATGATAGTTCTATTAAATCAATGTCAACTTCACCCATGCCTTTTAGTTATTTCTGAAACTTTAGTCAATGTTCACTTATCCTGTGTATTTTAGTTGATAAGAGTTCAATATTATTGTAGATTTTAAGTGAGGTGATATTCTAAACAGTAGAAACATTTTAGCAGAAACAATTTTTTTTTATCAATGACAATTTGTCACGTGTATCAAAGTTAGTTTAGTAAATGACAACTTTTCTAGTGCATTTGAGTTATTTTTGAATTTTTTTTAGTTAAAACTTGTCATGTGCATGATAGTTTAATTCGTTCAATGTCAATTTCTCATGGGTATTTTATTAACGAAAATTTTTCTCGTGCTTTTTTAGGGCGCATGATAGTTTTATTTAATCAATGCCAAATTCTCCTATATTATATTTTAGTTATTTCTAAAATTTTAGTCAATGTCCACCTATCACGTACATTTTAGTTGACGAAGGTTCAATCTTATTGTAGAATTAAAGTGGTGTGATATTCTAAATAGTAGAATTGTTTTAGCAGGAACAATATATTATAAATAACAACTCGTTCTGTGTAGTAAAGTTAGTTTAGACAGTAACAATTTATCCAAGTATTTGAGTTAATTCTAAATTTTTAGTAATAAAAATTTACCCCGTGCATTTGAGTTAATTTTGATTTTATTTAATGAAAATCTGTCAAATACATGTATAATTGTTTTTGGCATTGCTTTCCTTATGTATAATAGTTTTTGGCACTGCTCTGGCTGCCTCACGCGTTATTTCACTATCACGAATTTTATCCAAAGGATCTTCTTTACTTATATTGTGTAGAGTTTTTGTATATAAATAAGTAGATTTTTAAATATTATATAGATAGATATTGCTCTTAAAAATTATATTTTCAAAAATATATTCTGAACATTTTTTTTGGTTACAAATATTTTGAACATTTGTGACTAAACATACACACATTTTGGTTTTCACATTATAAAAATTATATTTTGAATACATATCAACCAATTTTCCTTAAGAAAATAGATCCATTTTTTAAGCTTAATCGTACATATATATCAATGAAATTTATTTGTTGAAGTAGTATAACTTAGTGATGCTTAGTTAACTATCCATTTTCTTTTGTATGAAAAAACATTCATATTGTTTCCTTCAAATTTTTAAGTTCTTATATAACATTTTTTTTTTTAAAGAAGTTCTTATATAATGTTGAATAACAATGTAATAAATTCTTAAATTCAATTTTATACATGATTTTACGTGTATTAGTGACAAATATTTTTCTAATTTTAATGTATTAGTGACAAATATAGTGGAAGAGAGTATTTTGTAGTGGTGACAAACTTTATACTCCCCTAAACAAATATTTTTCTAGTGGAAGAGAGTATTTTGTAGAGAGAGTATCTTATAAGATTATAAGATTTGAAATAAGTGAAGAGAGGGAAAAGAAAATTTGAATTTGAAATGACAATGTAGATTCACATTGGAAATTGTAATAAAATGTCATATAATGTTCAATTGCATTTGGTATTGAACCAATATGTATTAACTTGTAGTTGTTATCAACTTATTTGAGATTTTATAGTGTAAAGTTGTTGTTTTCAATCAACTAAATAGTTAGTGTAGTTAGATGACATCATTTAATCATGAAAAGTAAATTTTAGACACAAATTACCCTTGTTTTAGTGAGTTGTCAATTTTTTAAGAAAGTTTATTTGTGTGTTTTCCACAACATACTCTTTTCTTATATTAAGAGGGATAAAATTTTCTACAAACTTTTATTAAAAAAAAATATGAATTCTACATATGAGTTTATTGTAAAGGAGAGAACAAAAGTGAAGATGAAGAATTTTGAAGGACTAAAAGTTGAAGAAACTTTTTAGGACTAAAACAAAAAAATGGCATTTTTATAGGGACCAAAAATATATTTAACCCAAAAAATTAGAGATGATAGATAATTCAAAAAATAAAAATTGTTATGATAGCAATCTCATAATTTATTAATAATATCTACCTTTAATTTATTAATTAACCGTTGATATTGGTCATAATATTTTTTGGAAAATGCTAACATATGTTCTTAGTGCATTGTTTAAATATATAAAAATAGTAATTTTCATAAATAAAAATATATAGTTATGACTACATATGTTTGACTTGTATTTTTAAAATAAAATTTATTTAGGTCTTGCTAATCAGTGTCCTTATGACACTAGTTAAGGAAACAAAAAATAGCAGCTTTATATTGAAAATAATAATTTTCTAACTTCTAAAAAATTGAAGTCACCATTTTTCATCACTTCTCAACAAGATATTTCTATTTTTATTCTCTTAACCAATACTCTAACGACACTCTTTAACATTTTCCAATTTCTTTTGATAGTTTCCTTAAACAATGCCCTAATAACACACTTGTTAGCTAGGACCATTTTTTTTATTCTTTTAGTTGGAAATATGACATTTACAATTTACAAATACAAGTAAAGTGGATGTCCATGTGAGAAGTCCACTCACTCAATAGACCGTTTTTTGTTCAAGTAAATCAGTCATTTACTGCAACATGATGATGAACCGAAACGTGTCATAATGTTAAAGTCCATTGTTACCCTTGGAGAATACTTACGTGGCATCTCCACAAACTTAATTAAAGCACTTTACCAAACCCAAAAATGGAAGAAAGGAAAAAAAATAACTTTCAAGTTTTAAGTAAACCTTTGGTTTTCCAAGTGAAACAGCTGCATGAATGTTTTTGTTATGTTTCTGAAGAAGGAAACCGAGCCAGTTAATTATCTTTGGGAAAGGTAATGGACATAGTACACAAACAACAAGAAGCTTCCATGTCCTCTTTGTGAACCAAGCAAGGTAAACATTTTTGTAGTAAAAATGTGCAAAAAAACATGATAAAAAAGGGGTTTTGAGTCTGTCAGACAACCGTGTGACCATCCCGGTCATTTGAACTAGGCCGGGAACGATCATCTACAGC
>Ga0315914_1008361_pt1 | contig 13859 bp, 8 predicted proteins | sample MpolenodulesMG_FD_203920 | JGI IMG/M metagenome (GOLD analysis project Ga0315914, IMG submission 203920) | Medicago polymorpha root nodule microbial communities from Los Angeles, California, United States - elongated nodules | ecosystem: Host-associated > Plants > Roots > Nodule | place: USA...
CCATTGGAAAGCTAACCAAATTATCTAAAACTTTCATGTTTATACCAAAGACCAATTATGTACCTATCAATAGCATTTTTCATTTCAAATTCGGGAAAAGTTGTGCTGAAGTTCATAAAGATTTCCTTGTGACCTACGTGCAGTAATTTGACCATAACTCAAGTTCTATAAATCATTTTGATGTCAAACCAACGGCATTAGAAGGCTAACACAATTATCTACAACTTTCATGTTTACACTAAAACCCAGTTCAAAGCAGAAACATATGAAAACGACGCAAAAACATGAAACAGAGAATGCTGTCAAAGGTAGCTCTCGGGAAAGCTCCATTTTTCACCCAAAAACCCAATTTTCATCAACCTTAATCCCAAATTTGTTAGAAACTCAACCTAGGATCATTCTACAACCTGAACATCGTTTATCTACGAATTCCACGGATTTTCTACACTATTAACAACCAATTCTACATGTTCTATCATTAAATCCGGTTTTAAACCCTAATTCTCAAATTCTCATGAACAACAACAAAACTACATGCTAAATTCAATTTCAGAATTATACCACTTAAGATTAGAGAATATTAGTCCCACCCTTACCTTAGATTAGATGATTGCAAGACTCTACAGGTTCTCTCTTCTCTTGGTTCTCCTCTTCTCCTCTTTTTCTCCAAAGCTTCTAAACCTAATTTGTGGCTGCTCTCTTCCTTTTATATCTCACAGCCTCAACATATTTTCTAACTAAATCCACATATTTTCTTACTAAATCCAAACCAGCCCCTCAAATATATTTATTCTAAATATCCAACATATTCTACTAAAAAATATAATATAAAGAAACTTAATAAAATATTAAAACACCACAACATGTCATAAATCAACATAAATCACATAAAAAAATTAATATAGTTGTTGAGTTTGTTATAAAGCAACTTATTATATTTGTTATATTATTGTTGTCAATATGAAAAGATTAATATAGTTGTTGAGTTTGTTACGTTTGAAAGTAATAACAGATATCAATAGGTATAATTTTAATCTATATAAAAAAATATATAAAATATTATTTGTAATTTACACACAAATTTTCAATTAAATATCGTTGATAATATACACGTGTTAACGCATTAAATAAAGCAAGTTTTTTTTTTAAAATTAAAAATATTGTTATGCTAAAGGAAATACTCACATATCATACGAGACTTGAATATTCTGAATCACCAAAGCTAGTGGTTTTGCTGCCACTCACAATCTCTAGTAGCAATACGTCAGAACTATATACATCGATATTTTTTTATATAAACTATTACTTATACTTGAATAGAAGGCAAATAGATAATATGTACAGGCAACAAACTACAGCTAGACCTTTTTAGATGGTAAAACTAATCGTCGTAAACACAACATTCATAGACTTAGGAAACAAGCTTTATACAAAGCAAGTGCCTCTGTTTTTATATAAAGTATATTTTTTTTGTTTTTTCTTCGATTTAAAAAATAAAAATAAAAAATTACTACGTACTGTCAAGAGCGTACACGTGAGAGAGAAGTGTAGCTTCAAGTTGACTCTCTCTCTCTCTCTCGATTAGTTCATCTTCGCGATCGATTTAGGTATGTTTATTGAACCTTTTTTCTTCGCGATTATTTTTTTGGTTATTCGTATGAACCCTACTCTCTTTGTTAATTGAATTATCCTGGTTCGTCATTTCTTAATTTGATTTTTCAATTTTGTGATTTTGCTACTTGAAACTGGGTGTATGCGTTAAATTGATTCGTTTTCATAGCTTCTTACCGGCGGAATATAATGAATACCTTAGTGGTAGTAGTAGTAACGAAAGCAAGTTTAATTTGTTAATAGTTTGTTCCTCTTTGTTTTCTCATGAAATGTTTACTATCAACTCTACCTAGTGCAGTCAGTCTTGTTAAATAGCATCTATACAAGTATTTTAATCTTTGTTATTTGATGCAGATCACATTTTTCAAGCTAAAATGGCGACGTTTGAACTTTATCGTAGGTCGACAATCGGAATGTGCCTCACTGAGACTTTGGACGAGATGGTTCAGAATGGAACTCTTAGTCCTGAGATTGCGATTCAGGTTCTCGTTCAGTTTGATAAGGTAGGTTTCGGAATTGGTGCTAGGAGACTAGATGTTTGGTTTCTGGATCTGGTTTAATGTTCACTTTACTTATTATTTTAATTGCATGTGGATTTTGTAGTCTATGACTGAAGCTCTGGAAACACAAGTTAAAAGCAAGGTCTCTATCAAGGTAACGCCGCTTATCTTTTGTTAGATAGTGTAAGGTGTTGATTTTTTGGTGAGGTGAAGCATGGTTATTGTTAAGATTGTCTAGTAGGACCGGTTAGTTTGCCATTGGTTGTAGTTAGGGATGGACGTGACTTGTGCTGAGCTCTAGCTATTGCAGTCTTATGAGCCTTGTATATTTGTTGCTCAATGATTACTGAGCCTTGTATATTTGTTACTCAATGATTACTGAGCCTTGTATATTTTTGGCTCAATGAGAGAGAGGGAGAGTTTGGCTGGTAATTGAGAGCACCCTCAGGTCACACTGCCAGCCAATTCAAACTAATGAGATGAAGTTTACCTAGGGTCACAATTTCAGTTTAAGTATGGTCAATCATTGTTTAGTTTGTTACAGAGATACGCACACTGTGTGTGGACACTCGTGTGAGGCTTGACAGACGTAACTTGTTACGAGTGGTAAACTTCATATATTATACTTTAAAATAGTGTAATAAGATCAAGTTTCAATTAGTTTTCACTTTCCAATTTGTATGAAATTACATAGATGTGATCTATGTATCAGTTTTTCAATCCAATGGCTGTGTCACTTTTGCTTTTTACCTTTAAATTCAATGGGTGGGTTTGCCGATTTATTCCAAACTATGAGAGAGGAGATGTAAGTTACACATCACTTGACAAGTTATTCCAAATCCTTACCTTTGATTTTACTTTGATCTAATGGCTTAAACCAAATTTTAATTACACATCAAATAACAATTTTCCGGGTTCTCTTCCTCATTTTTTTATGTTCTTCCGTCCATCCTCCGAAACTTATTCACAAACTTTCTGATCACGCTCATTGCTCCGGTTCAAGAATCTCTTGAAAAGGTTTGGCATTGGATGCTATTAGTCTCCCTTTATGCTGAAACATGTCATCCTGTTTCAGCCTTTAGAGATTCGTAAAGTTGGTTTCCCTCTACAATATTCCTAGTACAAACAGAAAATATGCACACTCTAAAATAATTGCTCACAATAACTGCCATAATAGATACTAATTGCACAAAAATTGACACAAACTGCCAAAGTCAGTTTCAGTTTTTCTTCCTTGCATAGTATTTCTTTCCGAGAGGTCTAACAGTGTCTTATATTTCTTACATTTGGGAATTCCTTATGGCGGGATACCCTCTCCAAGAAAGGCATCTTTAAATATTCTCTATTTGCATTATCTTCTATTTGGAGAAGAAACACTTCATTCAAGGTTTAATTTTTGGTTGAATCATGCATGCTGACATTTATTACTTAATAACAAGACACTTGTCTTTGTATTTGCAAAACTATCACTACAACACGAGATTTAAAGAGATTGAGTTGGCATGATTATCACCCACAATTACCTTTTTACTTAATTTTATGGCTCTAAACATGAGGTTCATTTGCCAGGTATGCAGTTTGGTCATATGCCCATTTTTTTTGTCATGACTTCCATACTTTTTAGTCATGATTATGACTACCATTGACATATATGACTGTTATTGTTTGCTGCAGCCTTTTGCACTATACAATCTCATGTTTTTTCCATCTCTTTTTGAGGGAGTGGGCTGATACTAAGTAGATTATTGTTGGATAGCGAAGCTGTACACTATTGTATGTCTCATGTTGATGATGACAGCCATGGCTTGTTCATGTAACAGTTTAAGTAGATAAGATAAATTTATGCAACAATGTCAATTGCAGATAGCAGAAAATAGCAGATTGTTAAAATTCTTCTACGTAATAGAGCTATAGCGCCACTATAGCCTCCATTTAACAACATTTTGTACTAAATAACGTATCGCAGAACAATAACGGTTTGTTCAAATTCCGCTACATTATAGTGGTATAGTGCCGCTATAGCTGCTATTCAACAACAGCGGTTTTATGAGAATGAAGTTTTATGATTTAGCACTGTTTTCACTATATTGCGTGAAAGTTTTTGACTGCATGTTGAAATGACAGTTTCTTGTTTCATAGAATATAGAAGATTAATTTGACTGTGGGCTGCCATTTCATGTTGTTGGCGTGCTTAGTAGCTTGTGGGTTGTGAATCACCCAACACCTTAAAACATCTTTTTATGTTTGATACTACATATGTGATTTTGATTGTAATTTATGAATTTTCGCTGAAGCTCAAATCTTTATAATTAATCGACGTAATTATTTTGCCTTTTCTTTAACCTGACTGTTCTTTTTCTTTTCACTTTCCAATCACAGGGACATCTGCATACATACAGATTTTGTGACAATGTTTGGACCTTCATCTTACAAGATGCTTTGTTTAAGAATGAAGACAACCAAGAGAATGTTGGACGAGTTAAAATAGTGGCGTGTGACTCGAAATTGCTCAGTCAATAATATGCTCAATTTCTATCGTATTGTCTACGAGGAGCTTATCATCTGCTGGTACCATGGGAATGGTGGTTAGACCATAGTGACGGATGTGGCCTTCAGTTCTTGCAGGAACCAGCATCTACACTATGTTATTATAGATTTAAAAGGCCTTCAATCTTCATGTTATTATTATGTAATTCATGTGACATTGAGAATATCACTTGGGAACTGGATGAATCTATTATTTAATTGTACTGATTTTTATTTGACCAAAAAAAACTGCACTCTGTTCTATTCTTCCATGAGCTCTATGTAAACAAATTTATTTCTCTCTGGGCAAACTTCTATGGTTTGAGTATTAGTCATCGTTATAAATGTATGGCATATTACTCCCTAATGACTCTAGAACAAAGATTGAAAACAAAAGAATGATTCTTATTGTTGTAGAGAGATTGAAAGAGAAGATACAAAATGTAGACAATGAAGATGATAGCCTTGCACACAAGGCTACCCTAAAAGAGAACTCTCCTTTCACGCCAGATAATTATCTAATCACAATTTGATTATTCAAAGCTATCCCTCCGTTCTACCAATTGAGGGATATTTAAGGACTTTCTAAGGATATCCAAAATAGTTAACAACTCTTAACAACCACCCAACAAACTCATCAACTTACTAACTCTTAACTACTTTAACAATCCAATATTCTATAACTTAACATATTCGGTTCCACTTTTTAGACACTAAGATCAATCTTGGCTCTTGATGGGGTTGCCTCTTGATTACTCAAGACTTATCTGAGTATGTTCTTCCCAAAAGATAATTTTGTTTAGGTAGTTTATCTGAAACAGATGTACATGTTTCGCATTTTGCAATGATTATTTCTACTTTATTATAAAAATCGACCGAAACTAATGATTTTAAACACCCGTACTATTTTGACAATTTGAGCAAAACTTTTTTTGGAACACCGAAGGCATAAATTTTTATTGATGGTAAACCACTCGTATAATAAACAAGGGATTCCCACCTTTTTGCTACTAGCCATTGACACACGAGCTCTGGACTGAATCCACCAACCGGTTTCGAAACAAAAATAAGGTTTAACTCGTTATTTAAGTAAGCAATGTTTAATTGGTTGTTTTGAAAATTTTATGTTGACGTACATGTTTATTTTTTTATTTTATTTTTATGGGACCATGTGTTTGGCTTTTATCAGAATTCTTGTGTTTGATTGGTTAATATAGACATGGTAATTATACTACTGTTCATAAATGTAAAAATATAAACAAACAAACAATATGTACACGTCAAAGGACAAAAATGAATTCAGTCATAGGATTACTACTTCATCACTTAAATAACTCAGCAGATTTTGTAGCTCAAGCTTATTTGAATTTAAATCAAATAATGACCAAGTCAAGTGCATAAATTTCAAGAACATCGACCATTTGCAAACATTGAAAAATAACTGGTGTATCAAGAGCAACTGTTAAGTATATGACCAGCACAAAAATAACAACCATAAAATATTTCTCTAGAGAAATGTTTCAGCTTGCAAACTTTCAAAGGATCCAAAATTGGGCATTCACCAAATCACTTGTACATCCTTCAATCGTGTAGTTTCTTCCAATTTAATCTGCCTGCCATCTCTTTTTTTTTTGTTGCATTTTTCTCTCATTTACCTTGAGTAACTAAGGAAAAAATTGTGCATACCATTTTAATAAATGGGATAAACGGCGCTTTGCAGAGTTAGACAATGCAGGCAGTAAATATTACAGATATATGTCATGAAAATTGAGAACAGCACCTCCCTTCCATGGTATCGTTGACTAAACTATTTTTGCCAGAAATAATGGTCATGATTTGTGAGAACCAAACCCATCAAAGAAGATAATATATGTGAAGGCAGAGAGCCGTCGACCATGTTACCTCAGTAACACCTTCCACATTTTCCTCATATATACTACAAAGGACCATATGGCCAGCCCTGCCGCAATATAAAGCAAGAAAACGCCAGAGCCTGCCAAAATGGCAGGTCCTCCATGACTGAAAACAGAAATCAAACAGATATGTCATTTATAGCCAGATCAACAATTTTACTTTTCATAAAATGTTTCATGAAAATGTAAAGAAAACAGATACCTGCAGTCACGGGTAGCAAGGAGGATGGTTAATGCCGTCATCTGTGTGGCTGTTTTCCATTTCCCCAAATTATTAACCGCAACAGCCTATTATTTTTAGTTTTTAGTTATAGAAGCTTGAAAGTTTGCATATGAAGCAGGAAATTGATTCAAGTGAACAGTAAGTAAAACAAACCTCTAAAACTTTACTACCCTGGGAAGCTGCCCATTCCCTGAGTGCTGACATGGTAATCTGCTTCAAAAGTTACAAGAAAAAATGTAAGACATCTGCTCTCAAAACTGAATTATAATGATGCCTTGAAAGTAGAAGGAAAAAGGAAATTATGTAAATTAAGCATGCTTGAAAACATGCAAGCAAATAGACACAAAGAAAATCAACCAAGCAAATATTGCATAATACTGAACCTAAAGACCCTGCAATGCAAAGATGGTATCAGTAACATATAATTCAATGCACTTTCAACAAGAATACTCTGAACAAAGTCAGGTTTGTATCTTCAGAAACATGATCATAAACTACCCTCTCATCTCTGCAAAAGTAACAGCATCCCAGAAACACCAGAGCGAAATAAAGGTGAAATGTGGAGCATTTATGCCCATCCATCTTAATTTATCCTCTGCTTAGGATGTATAGTGTATGGCAGAGATCTATATGTCAGTTGCAAGTCTACACCATAGCACCAAACGATAGTCATATTAGCTTTCAGTTGCAATTCTACACTCTTGTTCACGTTCCACACTTTCTTATTAATCATTCCTCCCTCTCTCTCTTTTTATTGACTCTCCCCTGTTACAGTTTCCATCTTCACTTTCGTCGCATTAAAATTGTTTTTGAACGCAACTTCTAATTCATTGAGATCAGCTTTTACTATACCATCAGCATCCATATATGAGTCTCCTGAAGAAGAGGATAGAGGAGCATAAACCAGGTTGTGACGATCAATAGCTAACAGTAATCCTTGTGATCAAGAAAAATGTCAAAACACTAATGACGGAGAAGAGTGTAGGAGAACTCATTGTTGGCACTAGCAACCTCCATGGAAGTTGTTGACCAGACCACATAGATTTCTGACCTTCGCAAGAATGTGGCTGAATATCACAAACCTTCTTTTCAGATGAGTGCAGAAGCAAGGCTGGGGTGAAGAAGACTAGTGAGAGCCAAGGGGAGAAAGAACTAGTTCACCCCACAACTTCAACAAAGAAAAGAAATTTAGGAGATACAATGGGAGGAGTTTCACCTCATTAGATGAGGAGGAGCAATCTTAGACTAACAAGGTTGAAAAATCAGATTGGTCATGGGAGTTTCCTGAGAATCAAGAAACAAAACCACATAAAGTAACAAAAACAGAGGAAGACTCTTCGATAGAGATGTGTGTGGTTAAGGTTAGGGTAGTGTATACCTACATTCACAGTCAAAATTGAGATTTTACTTAGGAACGAGAAGTCAAGTGGGATTGTGATAGGCACTCCATGGAACATAAGATACTACAACATGTACAAAACGTATATAAATTCATATATATGCATACAAGATAGCATTAATAAAATAACCTTTAAATTACTTCAAACGCTTTAAATTTAAACTCAAAAACCATAGGAAAGTCACCAACAACTCATGAATGAACATCTTTGGCTAGAGTATTAAAAAGTAAAACTTAACAACTTCATATAGAAAAATTTAAAACACCATGTTTTTAACAAGTGGCAAGAATGGGAAAAATACGGGCATTCATCTCTTCAAACACTCCAAACTACCAAGCTCCATTTTCCAAAACGAAATTTCCAGATGTCTGCTTTAAAGATTGTCACACGAGAATTAACCATGTCCCCATCAGACTGTAAGCCAACCCTCATGCAGTAGTGAGTGGGTTTTTACCAACAGACATCAATGGATATGTCCCAAAAAGATTTGTAGCAGCATGGCAAGCCTTCAACTGCATGGATTGGTGTTGAAGATAGAGGAAGGTCTAAGAGAAGAACATATATTTTGAAAGATAAGGTTGGTTCACATGACCTAATATGCCAAGCCAAACTATGTAATAGTGAGGATATTAATGGAGGAAGATTAAGAGAAAAGTTCTGGCAACCTAGCTCGCTTTTTAATCTCACAGTCAAGACGAAAGTCAATAAAGCATAAGTAACACAACCTTTTCTTTGTGGCAATGTTTCAATGAATACATAGACATGGATGATTATTCATCTGATCAAATTGAAGTTGAACACTGCAGGCTATAGCTCATGAGGATCTTGTTTGGGAAATTATGCACATTAGTTTTCCTCGATATTGAAGAGGAAAGCTTTTGGCAAGTATTGAATTGAAATGTATTGCTCATTCTATACAAGTTGATGACATAAGTCTTTCTATCCCCGCTTGAAACCATGAGGACAAAATTGATTTGAGGGGTAGTATTGTTAGCATAAATATTGAAGAAAAGTTATAGTAGTGGTTAACATTCGTAAACATTGATTGACAAGCACATTGATTGGAGGACGTTAATGGGAAATATATTTATAAATAGGAGGACGAGATCGTTAACATTCGTAAACATTGATTGAGTAACATATTGATTGACGCCGTTGTGGACGGGGAAACCCTTGGAGGAGTGTCTTCTATCCTATTCTCAATCTTTCAACATAAAACGTGTTCATGTTTTTCATTTCTTTTTATGATTTTTTCCAATTCTTTTTCTACTTTCATAATAAATGCACATTATCAAAACATAATGGATTTCATCCTCCAAGACTCCAGAAAGACCCAAATCTCAACGGTCATGCCATTGGAGTTGGAGGGCAACAATCGTTAGAGATCGCAAATTCACACTCACTAAATTATGACAATATTTCTATAACACAAGATTTACAATTAATTTTTATGAAGACAAATAATTTAACCAAACCTATGTTTTGGTGCATTCTAGAGTGACAACGACCATTAGTAATTTGGACTCCACGATAGTTTTATAACACTGAAACACATGTTACAAACTATGTAGTACCATGGAATACCTTGAAAGAGATACGAAAATATAAAAAGATATAAAATGGATAAGTGAATTGGGCGATCTAATTTACTAGGTTATGAGTGAAGTAATAAAAGGCTCAAAATCTGTTTACCTCTCTACCAATAATGGTGATTGACGGTATAATTAAGAGCCATGGCGCTTGTGCCAGCGCAGCAACTTTCAAAGGTCTAGTACATAATAAGATCAACGTGGCAGCAACCATAAGCTGCAATGAGTTAGTTTGAGTACTAATTATTAAACTCAGATATTAAGAAGAGAGAATCATGTAGTTAATAAAAAAAAAAGGGAGGAGAATGACTGACCTTGTCCGCTACTGGATCCAAAAAAGCACCAAAGGAAGATTTAAGTTTCATCTGCAATACAATAGAATGCAAGTAAGTATTTAAGGAGGAAGAAAGTGTAAATCAATTGCTAAATAAGCGTGAAGGGAATGATAGGTTACCTTGCGAGCAATATAGCCATCAAGCCAATCTGTAATTGCTGCGGCGGTGAAAATACAAGTGGTAACAGCAGTTCCTTGCCAACCATCCATGTAAAAGGCTACGATACGAAATAGACAAATAATGAATCAAGAATGAATTGCATCATAGACAAATAATGAATGAATGAATGAATAAAAAAGAAAGAAAGACAGTGACTCACTGGCAACGAGAAAAGGAATAGAAGCGACACGGGCGAGAGTAAGAATGGTGGGTAAAGTAAGGAGTTTGGAATGGGAAGAAGGCATAGAAGAAGCACGACGATGATGATGATGATCATTTTTCAAGTCGCGGAGGACATTGATCTCAGAACCCATATTTATTTATATAATTATAATTATAATAATAATAAAGAAATGATATGATTGCACACTACACGGCCACACCTACTAATACTATCCAACCAACTTCTCACCTACAATCAATCAATCAATCAATCAATCAAACACAAACAAACGCAGTGGTAATGGTATGGGTTGGGATATCTTAATCTCCTCCTCCTCCTCCTCCTCCTCCTACTCCTTCTCCTTCTCCTTCTCAGTATATATATATATAAAAAATAACAGGAATTTGTTTTGATAAATATAAAAATAAAAACCTAAATCTAAAAGGCCCTGTTTACAAAATAAAACAGAACAGGGCAGTGAGAGGAGATCGCAGGACAGAGCGTTATTCTGTTGCGATGTGATTGAAAATATAAATACATAGAAATTTATAATAATGAGAACAAAGAAGAATTAATCGAATGAATTTGGATCGAGCGGAGAAGAGGTGGTGGGCCGTGGTTACACGGACGTAGTAGACGGAAAAAGCAGTTTAGTTTGCCGACATCTATCTCTCTATCAGGTTAACGTCGATTTCCGCAAACAGAGGAAAGCCAATATCTTTTTTTTTTTTATTTTTTCACGGAGAAGAGAAGAGGGAACCCAATATAATTAATTAATTATTATTATTCACGTCCCCCCGAACCCGCCCGACTTTGATATAGAAAACCCGAATTGATTGCCTTTGGATTCAGATTCCTCATTTGTGGATTTCCGAAACAGGATTTGGTGCTCTTAGAGCGTCCTGTTGTAACAGATCTTAGCCATTCAATTTTTAATCGGTAGCTGAGATCAAACTGTGTGAAAATTGGCCAAACAAATCTGAACCTTTGTATCACTTTTCTATGGCTGAGATTAACTACTGCATGAAGCAGTTACAGTAGGAGATCTAGGTCCGTCATTTCCTACTTTGTTGAAACTCTTCTCCCATCAAAAAACACTCCCTCCCAATTGGATGGATGAAAATATTAAGTCACGCTAACTACTTTCAATGTGACCTAAATCACGTTGCGTGCTGTTATATAACAGCAAAGTCATAAACATAACCCACATTTGTAAAACATTTAAAAAAAACATCACTAAGTGCGGTTTTTCTCCCACCAAGTGCGTTTTCACCAAACTCAACGAAATCAACATCAAATCACACAAATCAACAAGTAAGGGTTGTTTATCCTATTGCATTGCTTCTTTTCTTTTCTTTTTTTGAAATTTTTGATTTTTTTTTAGAAATTTTACATTTTTAAGTTGTTAGAAATTTGGTTTGCATGTTAGTTTTTAGGATTGTTAGTGATGAATTAAGTTAGAAATTGTAGTTTAGATGTTGTTTAGAATGCAATGTGATAGTTTAAGGTTTAGAAATTGTTAGATTTAAGTTGATTGAAAGTTGGACTCTAGGTGTTTGATAAAACGTCTCAATGAAATTTTGTTTGTTTTTTGAATTGTTAATGATGAAATTAGTTAGAAATTGGTTTGTTATTGTTGATTATAGTTAGTTTGACTGCAATGTGATGGTTTACGGACTGAAATGACACTACCAAAATTTAAGTGTTGTATTTGAATTGTTAGAAATGACATAATGTCCGTATGAAATAAATCATTGATTTTTTGCTTTTTGAAATATTGTGCAGATATGTCTCATAGGCCTAACAGAGTTAGAGGAGGGAGGGGGTCCTCTACTAGTAGTGCATAGAGAGAAAAAGAATCACAACGCCCTCCTCAGGCTGGTCGGCGGAGGGTGGGGACACGAGGTTTAGTAGGGCTAATGATGCGAAGGGTTCATCTTCACAGGTGGCTACGTCCCAGATAGTGGACCCGCCCCAGTATCAGCATCAGCATGAGGCGTATTAGCCTCACCAGCAGGAGGGTGAAGCTCAGGAGGAGCCGAGGATGGAGTTTGAGATCGGGCCGTAGGGCTTTCCTGTGGGACCTTATGAGTTGTCACTTTTACCAACTTTGGTAAACATGTAGCATGCAGTCTATGGGTCGATTCCGAAGTAAGTATAATTTCTTTATTTTATTTTAATGATATGTTACTTATTATTTTACTTATTTCAAGTTTTATGTTAGAATATTAAAATTTACTTATTTTAAGGATTATATTATTGCTTTATTAATTTACTTAAGAATTAAAATTTATGTTAGAATATTTTATGTTTATTTTACTTATTATTTTTTAACGTTGTTTTTTTTTGTATTTCAGTTTCAATTGTCGCATATGGTGACCGGTGTCTCGGACGGGAAGAAGCTTAGGCTTAGTAACTTAACAATGTCGTTGCCGAGAGAAGCAAATGATTGGTTCTAGGGGCCGGTGAATGATTTCGGTCTTGCCCCCTCCTTAAGACTGGGTATGACAACATCTTTCACGAGCTCGTTTATGCCTTGTCAGAGAGATGGCATGAGGACACCAGCAGCTTCCATATGCATGTTAGGGAGATGACCATCACACTAGATGATGTTGTGTGTCTTCTAGACATCCCCATCACTTGGAGGCTCATTGAGGAGGAGGAGGAGTTAGATCATGACCATGGCATAGAGTTGTTGCAGGATGAGTTGTTTTTTACAAACGCGGATGTGAGGGCTGAGGTGAAAAAAACAGTGAGGTGCTCATGTCAATTACACTAAACTGAAAAGGCGTTACAAATCACTGTGGAATAGGTGTAATCAGCTTATGGAGCCTGCAACAGAGGAGGATGCGGTGGAGCATAGTGTTGTTAGGATCGCCTGCGTTAAGGCGTTTTTGTTGCTCTTGTTGGAAAAAAGGGTGTTTCGCGAAATCACCTCTTGAGTTTTGATGATAACAAGGTATTAAAAATTATCAATTGGATATGCTAAACAATTTGTTCAAGTGTACAGGATCAAAATCAAAGTACTATTCATAAGGATTCTGATTGAACAAGTCAAAGAGCAAAGGAATTTTATTTGAAGCTTAGAGCGTCTGAAGAAATGCATCTGAAGATATGCGTCTGAAGAAGTGCGTCTGAAGAAACGAGTCTGAAGAAAGAGCTCCTGAAGACACATCATCAGAAGCAAGGTTATCAGAAGCTACTTCACCAAAGTTGACAAAGTACAGTGTACGAAGTGTACGACCACTAACTCTGCACACGCCTCTGCAACCACCATCTCTGCAACTTGTCTCTACATCAAGACAAGAATAACAGTAACATTGCTGCAGACATTGTTCCGTTTCAAATGGAATGGATTTGAAATTAGTTCTTCATAGGACAATTATCAAATCAGGCAAAGGATCAATGGTGAAGAATCAAAGCTTCAAGCAAGACAAGTT
>Ga0315914_1008362_pt1 | contig 13859 bp, 5 predicted proteins | sample MpolenodulesMG_FD_203920 | JGI IMG/M metagenome (GOLD analysis project Ga0315914, IMG submission 203920) | Medicago polymorpha root nodule microbial communities from Los Angeles, California, United States - elongated nodules | ecosystem: Host-associated > Plants > Roots > Nodule | place: USA...
TTTTAATAATTACGCCATTCTCTTACATTGTTGTTAGTCGAATTGAACTGGAAATATTTAATTGCAAAACACTGGTTCAACAACTTGATCGCAATTTTTTTAGTTTAGACCTTCTTTCAAACAAAAAAAAAAACTATTTTAGTTTAGACCTCAAAAAAACATTTTTAGTTTAGGGATGTATTTAAAAATTCTCAAATAATTCCAAGGCTTACTCAAAATAATTTGTTTCAAAATAATTGACATTATTAACTATCAAGACGACATTCAATATGTTTTTTCAATTGTGCGATTGTATGAAGTTTTCACCGTTGCTTAACAGTAACTAATTTTCGTCGAAGTACCTAGAGAGCATACAAGGTAGGTTCTCCTATATCTAAGTTTATTATCCCTTGAACCAATCTATTGTTGGTAATAAGTAATTAAATATTGTTCAATACTTGATGAATGTAATGTAGTAAAAATATTATTTTCTCACTTGTTTTTTCACATATTGTTCAAATAAATATATTATTATGAGGTTGAGCATAGCTCAGTTGAAAAGAAAATTGGAAAGAAAGTTGCAATATGAAGAAGCTGATGTTCGAACCCTAAATTTTCCACTTATTTACTTTTAAATGATGAATTTCTAGTGACATATTAATTCTGATTATGAATATAAGCACAAAAGAAATCGAATTTATTTAGATATTATTAATTTCGTTTAACACCCTTTGACAAACGTAATATTATCATTGTTTAATTCTTGACAAATTACCCCTTCTACTACGATTCAGATCTCATACAATTACGGATCCCACACATTCACTTAATCACTACATCAACGACTTTAGGATCAAAATTAGACAATTTCTATTTAAAGTAAAAAAAAATTATTTAAAAATTAAAATCTATGCTCAAATTTAAATTGCTCAATCTTGATCTATCAATCACTAATGTGTTTTAAGATTGTGGGGAATCTCTAAACATAGGAATATGAAATCTAAATTCTTATTTTTTATATGAAAGGTTTCAGAAACTACGATCGTGACTCACATATACTTCTTAATTTTACTAATTAATATCAATGTTATCAAAAAATTTAATTCATAAAATTAGTTTTTTCATTTAAACAATACATAAAATTCCATCAAACACAATAGATTTTTGGATATAGGCCTAGTCTTGGGGTGGAGATTTTTCTTAAATTTTCTATTTTTTACCTTACAATCTTCTCGCTCACTTTATTTTTGAATTTTAAATTCTGAAAAATTTGTACAAAATTTATGTTTTCAAAATATATAATCTGAAATTCAGTTAAGCGCACAAGAAGCCAGTGGGGTGAAATAAACATTTCTCTTATATTTTTATGGTTTAATGTTTTCATTTGAGAAATAGTATTTGTATAATCATTTTTGGGATAACTTTCTCTTCACTTTTTCTTTGGACGAAAACAATAGAAAGGAAAATGAGATGGTAAAAAGTAAAAACACAATATAAGTGTAGAAGATAAATATTCTAAAAATTGTTGGAAAATTATTGTACACGTCATTTTTTAATGAATTTTCTGTATAAATCATTTTTCAATGAATGTTCAATAGAGTTTGTCTATCTTCTATCAACAACACTGTTGGGCCCACGAGGATCATAGATGGGATCATTATCAATTATCATATATAGAGCCTCGGAGATCTTAAGAATTCTGATCATATCTTGCACCTTAGCTGGATGCCATTGCCTGCTCAACACCACAAATATTCCAATTCACCAAAGCAATGTCCTCATCCAAATATATTGTAGCATTATAGCATGCTGAGATATTGAATTTTCCTTTGTTTGCTTTTCGTTATTGTTAAAGTCAAGAAGAATTTAATCAATTTATTAGGCATCACAATATGGGCTGACACTCCCAGTTAGGTATATATGGAGGTAAATAGTTATTCATCGATGCATATAGTGTGACATTTGTGTCCGTTCCGTTGAATAAATATGACATCCATATCCATTTATATCTGCATAGATATATGTTTAACTGGCAATCCACGACATTTGAGGTATCCACGGGTTTATACAGATATCCATAGATAACATAATTTATAAAAAAAATATGTTCATTTTTTTAGTTGAAAATTAAAAACAAAAGTTCATCATATTCATTTTCTTTTCTTTTTAACAAAACATAATATCCATATATTACAATGACAACAAAGATCATTTACTCAACAAAAACATAAATAAAGTTTCTTACATTTAATAAAGATAAAGTTATTTGATTTAACAGAGCATAAATAAAATTTATCATATTCAACAAAAACAAAGCTTCTTGTTTCAACAATCCCGACCACTTTCATTTCCTTTTAAAGGAGCGTAATATATATTTGAACAGTTATGTAATAACTAATATATAACACTCACTATACCGAGGTTTTTTGCTTAGAAAGTTGAAAATATTAAGGTTATTTATGTAATTTATTCGGTTTAATAGCGGATATGGATATCCGCGGATGCGGATACCATTAAAACCACATCCATATCCATTAATTAACAGATAGTTAAAACATCAATTTATTCTATCTATGAATATCCATTAAAGTATCTGCTCCGTGTCCGTGGCGGATTTTATATGCGGATATCCACGGATGCAATATTTTCACCATCCCTAGTTAGGTATGGTCAGACCAACCTAAGAGCGTGGACACATACACCAGCCTAATCAACAGGTAGATTGACTTGTCAAGCAAATTTATTTATTTGTTTTCAATTTCTTTCAACAAGCAATGCCACAAAACCAACATAACTCCAATCCAACAAACATTAAATAACTTAATATGTAGAACAAATTTATATAGAGATTGTGTAGATGAAATGCATGTAGGATTTGCAACCAACATATATGATTATATCAGTATGTAATAAGATGTTAGGATTCCATCCGCCTAAAACAAGTCGGGCTGAGTTTTCTCTTTTAAGTTATCTCTTTTATTTTTTGCTTTCAAGAGGTGGTTATGGTCAACTTTGACTTGAAATCACTCTTATTCATTTTTCTTTTTTTCTCTATTTCAATTTAAATAAGTGTGCAATGTTGTGTTGCTTGTCTTCTTGTGCGACATTGTTTGATTTCACGTCTTGTTGCGGTGTGCATTTGATTCTTATTAAAAGGTCAATTGTTCAATTGATGATTTGGGAGCCAACATTACATGTTCGGATGCATCGGTATTCCACTCACTTTTAATTTTATCATATTATTTGTAGGCATCTTGCTGTTGTATGTCATTAACTTGGATGTTGCGAGTTTGTTCACAAATTCATCATTTATATTTTTAGTGATATTGAATGATGTACTCTATCAATTTGAATGAATGAATATAATTTAGGTTTTTAAAAAAAATCATATTAGTATGTAATGCATACTACATAAAAAAAAGTTTAGTATAAATCAATTTTTTTTACTATCGTATAAATCAGATTTATAAATCTGAAGTATGCATTGAAAAAAGATTTATGAATGAGATTAGTATGTAATGCATATACTAGATATAAAAACACAATTAATTGAATAGTTGTAGTTTCATGTTGTAAGTTTGATCTAAGACTAGCTTTTTTATTGGTTATATGTATCTTAAATTCTTTTTCTCTTTAAATTTCTATTAAGACATGCAATATGCGATCAAAGTTTACAAAATAAAAAAAAGTAATTTATATTTGTATCAAAATTCTATATTATTTTCTTGTTTTAATGTCCAATAATTGATAAATAATGTCTATATTAAATATTATTTTCAACATATATTAGCAATCAAGTCATGTTTAAAAAAAGTTCTTGTACTAATGGGGTTGAGTCCATCGGAAGGGGTTAGACTTATACAACATGACGAACTAAAGTTTAAATTTCGATTTGAAGATAGTGGCATAGGCTTTTAGGTGAAATAATTTTGTCTTTTAAATAAAATTATCTTGCAGCCCACCCTTTTCTCTACTTCATTATGCTTTACTATCACACTTTTAAGTCACTTAAAATGTGTTGGTAAATGCTAGCAACACACATTCTAACACACACTTTTTAACACACTCTCTTTGATTGGTTAAAATTTACATGGGTCCCTCCAAATCATATGAGTCCCACATAAATTTGGTGGATCCCATATGAATTTTAACCAATCAAAGAGAGTGTGTTGAAAAGTGTGTGTTAGAATGTGTGTTGCTAGCATTTCTCGTATTTTGAATTTCTAAGGCAAGTAATTTAATTTTTTGATAGTCAACTTTGTACTTAATACTTATTAAAACATAAATTTTGTGTGTATATATTAGAGTTTTCTTTTGTCAAAAAAAATTATTGTTTATGTTGATGGTTCATCCAAACATTTTTTATGGCTCCACCACTAATGGAGAGATATCCACATTTAATGTTCAACAGATTCCAAATGAAATTACTTTCAATTGAGGAACATATGGGAAAAACTTATTAATTTTTATATAATTCTATTTATGTTTACAAAAACATTGAGCCGGCATTGGTTAGACACTTAATGTGAGTACGTATTCCAGTGAATTCAAATTTTGATTTGTCACATTATAAGAGTTTAATCCTTTCTGCTATACTAAACCTCATTTAGTAACGAAACTTTAATAACTTGCACGGGTTAACTAAAACTTTAAAAGACTTATCTAATACAAAAACATAATTTTAAAAAGGACATTAGTTATTTAATGAACCTAAAGTTCCGTTAAAAAATAAGAGGATATCCAAATATCATCGTTAAAGAACAAAGGTCTCTTGGTAGATTTTTTTCTTCTTCTAAATTTGCCTTTTAAATATTGTGTTGTGGGTGAAATACGATGAAAAGTTTCAATTCTTGTTTTTTATGAATTATTTTATTAAAAATTTGTCTAACATGTGCAATATTGAACATGTTAAAGCAACTAAAAGTAATAATTTTTTTATTGAAAAACAAAAATTGTTTATTAAAAAGTTATATCATTAATAAATAATTGAATATCCAACACTAAAATATTGGAGAGAAATGGTTATGTGCAAAAGTGGTAAAAAGGGAATAGCGGTTACTCATATCTTCCTGTGTTTTTTTTAGGCTAAATTGCATTTTTGGTTCCTTAACTATTTATTTTTGGTTCCTTAACTATTTAGGCTAAATTGCATTTTTGGTTCCTTAACTAGTATCGATTTGGTCCCTTAATTAAAATTTGATTTATTTTAGTATCTTAACTTTCTCTGCGTTATACATTTTGGTCCTTTCCGTTAGTTTTAATTCAAAAATGGTAGGGTTTCTTCATTTTTTTTTGAAATTTTTCTGGGATTTTTGTTGTTGAAGGTTGATGGAGATGATATGAAGATGAAGAAGAGGAGAAGAAGATGAAGAAACTCTAACGTTTTTGAATTAAAACTAACGTAAAGGACCAAAATGTGTAACAGAGAGAAAATTAAGATACCAAAATAAATCAAATTTTAATTAAGGGACTAAAACGATACTAATTAAACAGTTAAGGGAACAAAAATGCAATTTAGTCTTTTTTTAATAGTAGATGTCTTACTATGTTTATTATTTAATTTCCTCCCCTACTTCCTTTTAAAAGAATAGTTCCCACCAATTTTTATATTTTTTTTTATGTGCATACAAAATTAGAACTCAACTTTTCTTATCTAAAACTCCCAAGCCTTCACTCTACAAGATGCACTACTTCTTCTATATAAGGTCACTTCTCCCCCTTTGTTTTGATAACTCCAGATTATTACTGGAGCTCAAAACATTCTTCAACAAATATTGTTTTTATATTAGGAAAACTCTAACCTTATTAGATTCTTGTATTAATAATATACCAAAATGGATTCAACTTTGGCTTACATCATTGGCCTCTTTCTTCTTACCTTATTTTCATTTAAGTTCTTTCCAAAACGAAATAGAACAAAACAAAGAAGTGCAAAACTTCCTCCTGGTTCAATGGGCTGGCCATACATAGGACAAACCCTTCAACTTTACTCCCAAGATCCAAATACTTTCTTCTTCTCCAAACAAAAGAGGTTGATATGCTACCTATATATCTAGTTCCACTCCATCTCCATGTGTCTCTTATCATTTTCATGGATTCAAATTCTCTGCATCTGTTGTAGCCACTGCAGAGTTATTAAATTTATGAAAGATAAAATATTTAAATTCTTTATACTCATATTTAATAATTCTGCAGTGGCTACATCAGTTCATGCAAAGAATCAAATTGAATATCTATAGTAGTCTTTTTGGTGCAGACCACAACTGTAGATGATTTGGGAACTAAACACTATGGTTTTAATCATATTAAACTTTTAAAACCTATATAAGACACTTTTTAATTGTGAATGTAACTAAAAAACATTATGGTTATTAATATATTAATTTTAGGTACGGAGAAATATTCAAGACGAACATTCTTGGATGTAAGTGTGTGATGTTGGCAAGTCCTGAAGCTGCACGTTTTGTGTTGGTGACACAATCTCGCTTATTTAAACCAACATATCCTAAAAGCAAAGAACGTTTGATTGGTCCTTGTGCTTTGTTTTTTCACCAAGGTGAGTACCACTTGCGTTTGAGGAAGCTTATTCAGAGGTCTCTCTCCCTCGATTCACTTCGCAACTTGGTTCCAAACATTGAAGCCTTAGCCATTTCCACCATCAAATCTTGGGGTGATGATGGATGCATAATTAACACTTTTAAGGAAATGAAAAAAGTAGGTTATATTATATCTTATAATTTATTTTTAGCTAGTTTTTTTTTCCTATATCGCGTGATTTTAAATTGCGGTTGTAGTCACGTTGGCGTTGCAATATTTGATATTGCAAAAACCTTACTCAAATGTGATTAAAGTTGCAGACGACAATTTAAAACCACAATGATTGGACCAATGATTGAATTGCTTATTATATAGTACTATTTATATTGAAGTGTCACATTTCTGGCATTAATTTTTGTATGGTTTTACTAAAGTGTTGTCATGTGGAGTGTGATGTGTGGAATGACAAAGGGTCAATAATTAATTAAGTGGTCCATCTTTTATTTTTTGCAGTTTTCATTTGAAGTTGGTATTCTCAAAGTTTTTGGCAATCTAGAGCCAAGGTTGAGGGAAGAGCTAAAGAAGAATTATTGGATTGTTGACAATGGTTACAATTCATTTCCAACTCAAATTCCCGGTACACAATACAAAAAGGCACTCTTGGTAAGTACTATATTAATTCAAGAAATTTAATTTGTGTTTTTAAGTGTATTGTTTTTGAATTTTACTATACTTTTTGTGAAGGCAAGGGAGAAACTTGGAAGTATTTTGAAGGAAATAATTAGTGAGAGGAAGGAGAAGAAGTTGCTTGAAAGTGAAAGAGATCTTTTGAGTTGTTTATTGAATTGGAAAGGAGAAGGAGGAGAAATTTTATCTGATGATGAAATTGGAGATAACATTATTGGAGTGCTTTTTGCTGCTCAGGATACCACAGCTACTGTCATGACATGGGTGATCAAGTACTTGCATGATGAACCGAAACTACTCGAATGTGTAAAGGTACGATCAAGAGATAAATTCGAGAAATTTAACTTTAGTTTTTTTTTTTTTTTTGCGGTTTCTACGGTGGACTACTTTGATAGGTGGTTCACTGTAGACCACTAATTAAAGTTTACTCAAAACTCTACTGGAGATCAACGACGTCTCTTAAAAGTATAGAAAACCGAATATGTGTTGAGTTTTGAGGCATGTTTATTTGTTTTTTCTTGTTTTTGTTAAACTGACATCCATGAAGTCACTGTCTCAACAATGAAGACAAAGAGAATTGAGAACTTCTACTTCTGAACGGCAATGTTTGTCGTCATTGAAGTTTCGAATGATTTTTTTAAGTACTAGACCATGGTGGACCATATGATAAAAGATTTTTTAGATTTGAGATATCTATGTCAAGTGACACTATAATTTGTGGTAATGCTTGCTTTGTAGGCTGAGCAGAAGGCAATTCACAAGGAAAATGATGGTAAACTACAGCTGAGTTGGAATCAGACTAGAAACATGCCAATTACCTATAAGGTATAAGCAGTTAATGCAATGTTTCAATCTCAATTCTTAAAATGAATCTTAAACTTTGTTACTAGTCTCGGCATTTATGCGTGGAGGATACTTTTATAAATGCAAGAAGTTTATATCCTTATTCTTGTTGTGTTTATTAGTAAGAATCTAAGAATTGAATATTGTGGAATTTTTCAGGTTGTGTTAGAGAGCATGAGAATGGCAAGTGTTATATCATTTCCATTTAGAGAAGCAGTAGCTGATGTAGAGTACAAGGGTAAGAGTAATAGTTTCTATATTTGTAAAAATATTCAAAATGGGAAAAAAATTTCTTGGGGTCAAATTATCCACTATGTAAAGTCATAGCTATTTTGAGTCCATATTCTACTATACTATACTGAAAATTCCCAATGTGAAAAACGTTCATTTTAAATAATATATGACCAAGCACATGAAAAATATGACTCACATGAGAATATTATGAACCAGGATTCCTAATCCCAAAAGGGTGGAAAGCAATGCCACTGTTCAGAAATATTCATCATAATCCTGAATTTTTTCCTGAGCCTCATAAATTCAACCCTTCAAGATTTGAGGTATGAATGAGTCAATGGTCTATTTGCTTTTCCTCTCAATATAATTTTTCACACTTCTTAAAATTGTTGGGAACTGTTATATATACCCAAGTTTTGCATAAAAAAAGTACATTATGGTAATGCATGGTTAAGGCTAATTACTTGTCATATACTTTGTTATTTGTTGATACAGGTTTCACCAAAACCAAATACTTTCATGCCATTTGGTAGTGGAGTACATGCATGTCCTGGCAATGAGCTTGCTAAGCTGGAGATCCTTATTATGATCCATCATTTGGTCACCAAATTTAGGTATTGTTGATTAATCAAGATAAAATAAAATGTTAGAAAGAAATAGAGAACAATGAATAGATTATACTTAATCAAAAGAAGAAGAAAAAAAGTCAAATGCTAACGTGTCATAAGAACACATGTTAATAAATTCAATATAAAATATTCCTCTTAAAAGTTGTATAAATTTTTTCTTTAGAGTGCACAAATACATACCTTATAATAATAAAACAATATGCAAAGTAAAAACACATATTAAAGAATTCAATATAAAATATTCGTCTTAAAACTTGCACAATTTTTTAAAACGTTCAATTATTTTTTTCTCTTTAGAGTGGACAAATACATACCTTATCATAATAAAACAACATTCATTTATTAATGAGAAATGATATTTTCGTCAAAAAAAATAAGAAATGATATTTGTACAACCATTTTGGTACAACTTTTGTACAGCTTTCTCTCTCATATTCACATTATGTTTTTATTATCTCTCTTCATTTTTCTCTCTCTATTGTTTTTGACCAATGAGAAGAGAGAACAACAAAGTTGTCTCAAAGATTGTACAAAAATGGTTGTTAAAATATCACTACTCTTTATTAATTTATAATTTCAACATGCACTTTTTTCAACTAAGTGCACAAATTCATATATGAAAAACCAAAAACACAATTTGGACATACATTTACAAATTCAAAAGAAATGTCAAATTTCCAATAACTAATCAAATATCTTTTGCTAATGATGCTAGTAAATTTGTGTTATGTGATATGTGAAAGATTTGCTTTTGGTATATAGGTTGGAAGTGGTAGGATCACAATGTGGGATTCAATATGGCCCATTTCCATTGCCTTTGAATGGACTCCCAGCCAGGTGTTGGAGAGAATCTACCAGCATGCTACAAAAAGATTCATTGGGAAGAAATGAATGACATCATTGCTGAGAAACAATCCACTTTCCATAGCCATAAATTAATCTTTTTTTCTTTATCTTTTCTATAATTAACTATGTAATTTTTTTCATAGGTGGGCACTTCAACTTTTGCCCCCTCTATCCTACAAAATCCCATGCAGGCGTCCTTAAAAAAAGATTGGAAAAGCCTGAACAGGGGATGTAGCTTTCATAATTTCATTTACTCTGCTAAGCATGAGAATTTGATATTAATGGAGTCAAGGGTTTTGGTTCTCTTCCTCTTCACTAGTACTACTATTTTAATTAGTTACCGACAATTTATTAAAGAAATACAATGGTAATCCATATTACAATGCTAAGTAACAATAAAGATTAATCCTCTAAATCCGTTTGAGTGCACCCATTAGTTTTTTTCTTTTTTTTTTTATATTATGTGCAAAGAAATAATGTTCAAGGACTAATGTTAACTAAAATGAAATCGAGTCTAACAAAAAAGACGGATGCATACTTGGTGGCATAGTTAGTTTGTCAGAATCACGGCGAATCGCTATAATTTTGGAAAAGTTACAAGCGTAGATTTTAAAAATTCACATTGAATCATTATGATTATGATAAATTCACTCACTGTAATATCAAACATGCACTTAGTCATTTATTTTAATGAACCATGTTTTAAATTCCTATTTAGATATTTTCGTATGTAGTGTATGGTGTGATAAGAGGAAACAAAACCTAAAGAAAAATGTAATTTATCTGCATTGCACAATTGGCCTCAGCCTTTCATCTTGTTCACAATCTTTCATGAGGCTGAAAAATAACCACCTATGCGCTGTATGGTTTGGTCCAGTAAATTTTATGCAATAATATAATCCCTAAAAAAATCACATGAGACATCCACTTAGGGGCTACATGGTGTTACGGGTGTGGCCTTAAAACTCATGTTAATGTCTATTGTGGCCAATGTTTTGATATTTTCTTGATGAGGAGGACCACAATACCCTTCTAGTTTTCTTTTGAGGACCACATCATGGAGGGGCCTTAGCCTGGTCGTATTGTCCTAGTATTGATCATAACATATTAATATTGTCACATATTGCTCGTTTCCTAGAGCCAGATTTTGGTGTTTCTGATCATGAAATATTGTCTCCTCTTGTTATATTCATATCACAATATGAAATATATCAAATATGTGAATGCTTTTATTTATTTATTTTTTTTCTTGGTCGCGTTTGAGGTTCCAAGTAGAAGAAATTGAATATTCTCTAGAATTATTGAGTGGACCAACCAAGTAAGTGCCAAATGAGATATGGATTTTGCTGAATTAGCACTTTATCATTCCACTCATATATCAAATGAATATGATGCATTAAAACAGAAAAGTGTTTAAGACCGACTAGGTGTCTTGTACTGTTGTATATAGAGGTGTTAATAGAGTCCCAAATTTCAAAGTCCACTTAAAAAAGCCCTCACCAAGTCTACTAAATTAAAGCCCCCTAATTAAACAAAATATTTGGGGCCAAACCCACTCTAAAATCTATTTATTTGTGGGCCTAAAAAAGCCCCACTATAAAGGTAAAAAAAAAGTTTTTTTTTCCAGTAAAAAAAAAATTCCGGTAAAAAAAAGTTTTTTTCGGTAAAAGTAAAAGTTTTTCCGATAAAAAAAAGTTTTTTTCGGTAAAAAAAAATGTTTATAGAAATTTTGGGGCTTTCTGATTTTTTTTATTTGTGGGCTTGCATGAATGTTGGCTTTTTAATCTTGTGAATTTTCAAGCCCACTTACTATGTGGGCTGGGGCCTAAACTTCAAAGCCCCATGATATTGACATATCTAGTTGTACACCACTTTATACATGAAATTGAACGCCGCTACGACCATTGTGTGTTAGAGAAATGCTTCAAACTCACATTTTAATAATACATACTTTTCAACACATTCTCTTTAACCGGTTAAAATTTGCATGGGAACCACCAAGTTTATATGGAACCCAAATGATTTGGTGGAAACCATCAAAAAGAGTGTATTGAAAAGAGTGTGTTCAAATGTTTGTTGCTAGCATTCCTGGTATGCGTTAATACCTTTGATAATCCCATTACCATGATACATGAAACATCTAACAATTCCAAAGTCTATATTAATCAAACAATGTGGACCGGCATAATAAATATATCTGAACGGGCGACGTAGGATGATAAATTTGCCCCGAGCTAGTGGTGAAGCAATACAAGGGTGTAGGTGGGCCACGGCCCACCCCCCTTCAAAAAAAGTTTTTTTTTTTTTAATTCTAAAATGACAAAAATACCTTTGACTTTAAAGCAAATTTTAAGTTGGCCCAACCAACCCATTCTCTCTTGGCTTTCTTTGACAAACCTAACCCATTATCTTCCTGTCCCCTGTGCATGTACGTACCTACAAAATTTCCTTCTTCTCACTTCTGTCTCTCAATCCATTTAACTGTCTAGCCATGTTCATCCATCCAACTTAACGTGCGTAGTTTAATTTTTTGATGTTGAATTTTACGGTTTATATTTATTACAATAATTTTTTTTACCCATCTAATATTTTTTCCTGGCTCCGTCACCATCAAATAAGAATGACCAACTTGCAATCAATTGTCAGATAGGAATAATCAACTCGCCACCATTTATCGAATAGGAATAGCCACATCAACTCATATAACAAACAACAAGATATATCCAAGGAGAAGGCTCCCATAACAATAGAAAAAGAGGTTGCCCACCACGCCTATACATACACCTTGCACTTAAGCAGACTAAGTCCCAGTCAATATAGATCTACGTAGCTCTGATTCTCGAAGATCCTAAGGGTTACATAGGACCAGCGTAATCCCTGTTGATCTCATGCTTAATTCACCCCCTCTAAATTACCTTCAACCTAAGCCTCTTCAATCACAATAAAATTAAGTATGTGACGTAGTCTCTCCATGTATATAATGAAAACTCAATTTTGATCCCACTTAATCTTTCTGTGAAAACTTAATTTGATCCCTCGTAATTTTTTTTTGTGGCCCAATTCACTCGATGACAAAAATAATATCTAATTTAGTTAGTGACTCATTACAACTAATGTACTCCCTCCGTCTCATAATTATTGTCTCTTTAACATTTTTTTTCTTAAAATAATTGTCACTTTACAATACCAATGCAACATTTATTATTTTTTTTCCAGTATTATACTCTTATTTATTGAATTCCATCCAACTTAACTACTTCACTAACTGCAATTAATAAGGGTGTTTTAGTAAATGCTACTAATTTTACCATTGAAATCAACACAATTAGTCATTTCCTTAATACTCGTGCACAAACCTTAAACGACTAATATTGTGAGACATAGGAAGTACTAATTTGATATTTGTACGACAAGAAAATTGTGAGGGACAAAGTGAATATTTAGTCTTAGTTAAATAAAAGTAAAGGGTGGTTCAAATAATTATAAAATGAACCGAGTCTTCATTAACAATAGTTTAATTTTATTTTAAACTTTTAAATAGCTATTGAAAATGTTTTTAATTTTTCCTTAAAAAAAAAGTTTGATACCTTTCATATTCTCTAAAAGGATGGAGAAATTTTTTTATGAAATTGTATTTTGTCAAAAGTTATGTTCGAAACATGTAAAAAGGAAGTTCAAATTCTAAAATCTGAACGCGAAAAATTTACTATTTTGTCGTTGGAGTTCTTGAATCCAAATGTGTAGTTAGCTACAATTCAATTATGACTAAATTGAACATGGCTAATATTTTTCCCTTTCTAAAGGATTAGATTTTTTTTTATCACATTGCATTTTGTCAAAACATGGGTTCAAACTGTGTAAATGGGGGTTCAGATTTTGAAATCCTGAAAAAGTAGTCAAACACGACTCAACTGTAGCTAATTTTTTTTTTAAATGGCAAGAAAGCACGCTTTTTGAGTTTTGTGTGTGTTTGTGTGGGGTGGGGTTGCACTAGTCATACTCTTTGTAGCCCAATAACTATTCCAATGGCATGACTCAGCCCAACCTGCAATAATATGAAGAAAAAAAAAAGAGTATTGCTTTTTAGGCCTCCAATATCTCTTT
>Ga0315914_1008363_pt1 | contig 13857 bp, 5 predicted proteins | sample MpolenodulesMG_FD_203920 | JGI IMG/M metagenome (GOLD analysis project Ga0315914, IMG submission 203920) | Medicago polymorpha root nodule microbial communities from Los Angeles, California, United States - elongated nodules | ecosystem: Host-associated > Plants > Roots > Nodule | place: USA...
TGTAGAGAGAAGACCTGTAGATGTCGTGGTCAGAAGAGTAGAGCAAATGGAAGAGAGTCAAGTTAAAAGAGGTAGAGGAAGACCTAGGAAAACTATTAGAGAAACAATTAGAAAAGATTTATAGGTCAATGAGTTGGATCCAAATTTGGTTTATGATAAAACACTATGGCGTCATTTGATCCATGTAACCGACTCTACTTAGTGGGATAAGGCTTAGTTGTTGTTGTATTTTATGTTTGTTTATAGATATACGATAAGCTTTTATTCGTAAGCAAACATACAACAACATATTTAATATTGGTATTATTTTACATATTTTTGGGTACATATTTTATCATCATCTTTGTGCTAAATTAAATATTTATAAAAAAGTTAGTGTAGCCATAAGAATTTAGCTTTAATCTTTTAACAATGAGAGTTTAATTTTTGGGGTCGATTCGAGGAATGCGTTGAATGATATGCTAGTACTTTTGGTATATTATTGGGTATATAATTAACTTTTGGTACAATGAGAGCTTAAGAATTTAGCTTAATTTTTGGGTATATCTTTTAACAAGAATTTACCAGTATTTTTTTGGTATATTATTTTTAAGGAGATATACTAGTACTTTTGTAAGTGTTTGAGTTTGAAGACTTGATATGATTGTGACAAATCTTAAGAATTCAACTCACTTAAAAAAAATTATAACAAAGGTATAAAGAAAACTTTTATCTTTTGGACTAAATATGGAGAAAAACTCAGAAGACAATATTGTGGTTACTCTATTGTAGTTTACGTCGTTATCAGACCTATACAACTACTCACCATCTCTTATGTGAGTGCTCTTTTGCTTTTTAAGTGGTGGAATTCATTTTCCTCAACCTTTGATCCTTCTCTGGACCTTTCTTGTCATGTTACTTTGTTTGTTATCTATCTTTGATAGAAATTGGAGTTCACAAGTCAAATTTTGGCTTAATTGGGGATGTCATAATAATTTGAAAATTGAAAAACAGGTGCCTAATCACATTCAACCACAAAATTTACTTACTAGTGTCATCAATATGTCTGCATCAAACTCTACACATATAAAATTTTCCATGTACGATTTTAAAATTCTATTCTTTTTTGAGGCGATATATCATCCTCCATTTGATCTAAAATTGATCGGTTAATTAAATTCCTCCTTTAAACATGTTGCTTTAAATGTAAATGTAATTTATGCATTCTGCTTTTCTAATTACCATTCTATTACTTTTTTTTTTTATTTTACTAACCACTATATTACTTGTTTATGACTAATTTATACTTACACATTTTTTTAAACAACACGTAAAGGGAAATGCTAACTTGTGTGTTAAAATGTTAAATATAAAACTTAATTTTGAAAATTGTGCATTTAATGTATTTAAAGATTAAAAACTTATATTTTCAATATAAAACTTATATTTTAATTCTTATTTTAGATTCTTAATTTGTGCCTGCATGAACCTAAAACTATAAATTTGCTCCACACAAATTAATTATTTATTTTCTCTGTTGATAACAAATATTTCTACTACTCCCTCTATCTCTTTCGATAAGATTCCTTACAAATTTTACATATATTAAGAAAGATGATTATAACTACTCCATCCGTTTCACAATACTTGTCAATTTTGAAGAAATTACACATACCAAGGAATCAAATAAATGTTGTCATTTTTTATAAAATTTTATGTGTTTTTTCTATAATACCCTTACTCATTTATTATTTCATTCTATTGCTTCTCTCTCTACAATAAATAGGTAAGTGTATTATTGATAAACCAATATTAATGTTGCATTGAGACTTCAAAGTGACAAGGAAAGTGAAACATAATTATTCTCCAAAATAGATAAGTATTGTGAAACGGAGGGTGTATAAGTTTATAAAAAATGATATTACTTTTACACTTTTTTTTAAGTTACTTCTACATAATTACCCTTATATCTAATTATATAATTAAAGAGAGAAAATATTTTTTTTGTTATCATAATATTGATTGGAAGTTTTTACCACATGTAACACTAATCTATGTTGAAAAATCTACAGGCTCATAAGGTGGACTCCCTACTCCAACCAAAATTTCTTCATATGCAAGATTCCAAGATCAAATCATGGACCACTTAATTAAGGGGTCAAAATTCCTTTTTTTAATAGAGATATTTTCATAAAAAATAATAATTAATGCATGTAAGAATTTAAAGATAATTTTATTTTATACAAGAGTTTACAAATATAGAAACGAGTGTTATAGCTTGAGAGAGTGAAGTAATATCACATCATGATATCATATATAGCACCTAGATTTCGTAGATCTCAAAAATCTTTATTATCAACACACCCTCAAATCTAGTAAACGCAATCCTTCTCCAACCACCAACCATGTCCATACCTTCTTCTAGGGTTTCAATCCTTACTCTCATAATATCACAACACTCCCAATTCACCAACCCTCTTTCATAATTCACTTTCTCAATCTTCTTTTGTGAGGGTTTCTATTCTTTTATCTTCAAATTTAGGGGGGGTGCGTTTATCAATTAGGGAAAGTTTCAATTTTTCACAATGATTTCAACTGGGATTAACTTGGTGATGACTGTGATTGGTTTTGCTGTTAGCACAATGTTCATTGTTTTCGTATGCACAAGACTCATTTGTGCAAGAATTCACATGAATGCCAATAGAAGAAGATCCTTTCTCATTGCTTCTAGATCCAATCTCAGCTTGGTAGGTAAAAAAACCATTTTTTTTCTTCATTTTTGTATAGTTTTTCACATTAAAAATGTAATTTTTATTTATTTATGATTTGGTTATTGTGTATTTTTCTTTTGTGCAGATGGAACGTGGTTGTCAAGGTCTTGAACGCGTTGATGTAGCTAAATTTCCAGTTAAGAAGTACAGTGACAAGTTTTTTGCAGCTGAAGAAAATTCTCAGTATGTTCATTTATTAATTACCTTAATTTTTGCATAATCAATGAGATGAAACAGTTAGGAGTTAGTAAGTAGAAAAAATCCATTGTTAATCAGTTAATGAATCACGATATAACACTTTCTTAGCAAAATGTTATAATGTGGTTTGTTCCGGATTCGGTGGTTAAGCTAAACAAACAAAACTGCTGGGGTAGGTGTTTGTAATGAAGATGTTAACATGATTTTGTTGATAATGAAATACAGTTAAGCCTTATAAGGGTTATGACCATTTATTCTTGTGGACTTTGATGGCATGCCTGTTCTCATGTTCTTTAATTTTAAAATGTGTCTATCTTGCTAGAGAATTTGTTATGTGATATACTTTAGGTGCATATTGGTGAAGTTAAACAACTTAATTAAGTGTTTGTCTATAATCGAATAGTCATTGATAATAAAGTAAGGTTAAACTATTTTCATATAAGTTGTAACTTGTAAGATGTTTTAATAAGAGCTTATTGAGATAAGCTGGAAACTACTTAATGGACGTGCCATAAGTTGTTTTTGCAAGTGCTTATGTTATAAGACAAGGCTAGATAAGCTATTCCAAATGAACCCTTGATATATGATGACTCATTGGCTTAGGACTAATATTTGTCGGTGTCGTGGTTAGGCTGTGCTATCATCTCCTGTGAACCTGTGTATGTATACAGTGTGCTATAGGTTGTTTTGGCCATTTTACCATAGCTAATAACCCTCAACCCTTCAATGATTTTCCAATCCCTACATAGTCAAAATCCATTTTATTTTCTTTCTAAATATGCGTACTCCATTCGTAATAACCTGCCGTACATTATGACACAAGCAGTAGGGTGATATAACAACTTATGCATACTCCATTCGTAATAACCTGCCGTACATTATGACACAAGCAGTTGGGTGATATAACAACTTATGCAAACCTCATGGGATGTCAGAGAAATTTGTGCTTGTTATAAGTACCTTTGCCTATCATTCTCCTAAGTTAATAAAAGAAGAATTATTCCAACCTTGATTGTTATACTGGTAATTTGGAATATAGCTGGAGAAGTGGTCAAGCCCCATTATTTCGTGTAATTCTTAATCCCAGTTGCAAGGATCGAACTTTGCAGAATTTGGAGGGTCTGCACCTCCCAATGCCTAAAGGCCCCTTTTCTCTGAATACAAGCTGGCTTTCCTCTAACCCCCTATCTTTGTTTATATAATTACCATCTAATTCACTTCTAACAATAGTGATTACTTGTATAATTATCATCTAATTCACATCTAACAATAGTCATAACTTATCAATACCTGTCAAATATGAAGTGTTTTTTATATGTAGTTTAAGATTTCAGGAACGTAAGTGTGGGTCGTGCTTTAACATTACGAACATTCAATTTTGTTGTATTTGCAGATGCACAGTCTGTCTCTCAGAGTACCAAGATGAAGATACACTGCGTATCCTCCCCCATTGCGGACACTCCTTCCATATGGCCTGCATAGACTTATGGCTGCAGCAGAATGCCACTTGTCCTGTTTGCCGAGTATCATTGCGTGAATTTTCTGAGACAACGCGATCAATGCAACCTGTATATAGCTCCCATTATGGGATGGAGTCCTTTGACACTCATCATTATCACTGTATAATGGCCGATAATGGATTATTGACAAGAACCCCTGATAACCGTGGGGCAAACCCTATTCAAGAGGATCAGTTTCCATCTGAGGGTGGTGGAGCAGTTGATATGGACAGTATCACCTCCTTAACTCAGGGTGATTTCATTAAAGACGAAGAGAAGAAGCATGTAGAGAGCCCATCAAATTTATAGGTTTGATCGGTTCCTTTCAAATCACTAATTTAGTAAAGTTCATGTTCCAAAATTGGAGTGAAATGTATTAGCATGTTGAAAGATGGTCATTTTCTTTTCTTTTTTTACTGTATATATAGCAAAGAAATTTTGCCCCTCGCAATGGGCTGCCCTTTGCTGTCTCCGCCTTTGTTCTTTTCTTGATCTTCAGCAATAGCTAGGACCGGAAACTCTCTATCTCTCATTTTCCTAGCTGTAATTGTTGTTAAAGACTAGAATTAGTTGTGGTAGCCGGAGCTACAGCTGTCTTCCCCCTGCAGACCATTGTATTAATGCAATTCAGATTCACACATTGCCATTAATGTATCATGTCTTTTTCTCCAACAATTTATCCATTTTTTGTGATACACTGTTGTCCTAGCAAGGTTCTTAGTGATTGCTACCCTTCTTTTGTTCATTTGTTTTTATTTATAATTTATTCTTGTTTTTGAAAGAAAAGGCAATGATTATAGTCCTTGGTTTGTTGCCAAAATATTATATCTAGTGCACCCTAGAGTAGGTGATCCAACTCATATAAAGTGAGCAAATACATTGGTTTTATCAAATACAAAAAAGTAAGCAGATGCATGGGGTAAAGCAAAGCAATGGTTGAGATATCTCACTTTACTTGATAATAGAAGAGTCAAAACCATTAAACGCCTCCATTTCTCCATTGATTGCGATAAATTTTTCACATGTTATGCTTTTCTTTTGTCTTTCCTAGGTAATGTCTTCTTTACTTTCATTTCCCTCCCTGATTTCCCGTTCTGTAATGTCTTGTGTGTTCATTCAATATTTTAAAAACTGAACTGGACATCGAAGTGAAGAGACTTTTGGTTCATGATTCAATTGTTTTAAATGGTTTGAACCGAGACAAAACTGTGATTGTACTGTTCAAATTTTCGAACCGTAGGCAGTGTTGATTCATGGTTCAACTGATTCATCAATTCGGTTTTTAAAACAGCGGTTTCATTGTTTGTTTGTGTACGCGTACATTAAAGTGTATTGTATTATGTAGATTTTCACTCTCGGTTTTGTAGATTTTCACTTGACAATTGCTTTTCTGACTTTCAATACTTCCTAAAAACACAAGTAAAAGACTACCGCTGACTTATAACTAAAAAACACGCCGGCAGTTAACTGCCGCTAGGTTTTTTTGTCATTTACTTGTGTTACTAAGATACAATGAATGTCAAAAAAGCAATCTTCTTTTCACTTACCTTTAATTCTGCTATGGCCCCAAAGCCTTCTAGTTTTGGTGATTTTAACTCTCTAATCTATCTATCTATTATGTTGTTGATGCTGCGTTGTTACTCTTTTTGTGATTTATATGATGTGGGATGCTTGAGTTTGAGCACAATAGAAAGGGACGACTCAAATTTCATCTCGTGTCTCCAATATCTATCACCTGACCATATTCACCCTTAGAATATATTTTTACTTCTTTCGAATATGAATATTGCTAATTTCATATTGCTATTGTTGGCAATGTCTTACATGCATAAGCAAATTACTCTTGCACCATATACAAGTCTATTTTTTTTACCATTGGATCAATGAATCTCATCATATTTTATTTAATTTAATAGTGAAATTTATTGATCCAATGGTGGAAAGAACCTTGTACATGGTGCAAGACTTATCTTGTCTGTGCACCATAGACTTGGCATGTGCAATGAGGCTGATGATAGTTAGAAGAAATAAAAAACCTGCCACCATTTACTCAACCTAATTTAATTGATACAAACAAGAAGCTGTGTCTTCTCAACTAATGTACGGTTTCTTTTGTTTGTAACTATATTTCTTTTCCCTTGATCTCGATGTGGAATGTTGTTGCCCCCTTTGAAATAGTAGTAGCCTACAACCTGTAGCCAAAACTTGGAAAAGGAACTAGAAGAGCTATGACAGTGCTTGGAAAAGGAAGAATTAGCTTAAATGCTCAAATGTATGTTGGGAAAGACTTGCTTTAATATATACCTCAAATTAACATTGAAATTTTCTCCTTTGGAATCTAAGCCCTCCATTTTTTTTTTGGTAGAGCAAAAGTTCAAGTGAGTTGGATTATGGGATCGTCAAGGTCAAGACAGATCTCAAGGTCCAGAGAGCGTTTACAACTGTATTTATAAATCACTCACTAAAGAGGTGTTCACGTTAACAGCGAGAGTTGAATTCACGATCTTGCAGGTGAGTCAACTTCTTATCAATTGAGTCAACCTTCATTGATATCTAGACCCTTGTTAAAAAGAAAAGTGAGTGTGTTTGACATTAAAAACGGAGAAGTGTTTAAAAGCGGGTATTTATTTAACTGCCGCAGAAAACTGAGTTTTTCACTATAGTTGATGTGCTTAATGAACAAGAGACTTTATATTTACAAGTACACGTCATGTTACATTTTTTTGTGAATGGATCCTCTCATGTGACATGGGGTCCATTACAATCTTCACCATTCATTTGAAAGGAGAGAAAAAAAGAATTTAGATAAAAGTGAGTTTTAATGGTGTAGATCATGAAACATGAGAGAAAAAAATTGAGAAAATCCATAACCCATTTTTTTATCTATAAAATTCTGAAAAGTTACTCCTTTAGTACTATGTAGTATGTACATATATACGTACGTATCACATTTCTGCAAAATATTAAACCTGTCAGTAATACTTGTGATCCAGTCATATGATTCATGATGAATCAATTCAACTACTGCTATCTGCCTGTCCTAATAGCTCCCTTGGGTCCTGACTGCAACTTGTTCATCCATATTGACATTTCACCTGACCAAATTCCTATGAATCTTATATCAATTAAGGGAGAAAATAAGTCAAGATATGAATTCCTTAATTAATTCGTTTATTTATAATAAGATACAATTATGACAGTTCTAAAACAATTGTATCCAACAAACAAGAGTACTAGTTAAGATCACACAACAAAATACAGAAGTAATTATTACATGATGATGTATATGTAAATCTTTGTAGAAGAAACAAACCAACCAGAACTAACAAAGAAAAATTATACAACTACTTCAAAGTTTCTCCTCTTGGCTTGATTTTTGCTCTTAAAGACTCCTTCATCACAACAGTAAACTCCATCTTTCCAGAGAAATCTATCTTCTTCCCTGGTGGATAAGCACTCCATTCAAACTCCTGAATCATCCTAGCCAACATCAAATGAATATGCACAGTACCAATAGCCAAACCAGGACAAATCCTTCTCCCAACACCAAATGGCATCATTTTTACTCCTGTCACACCAGTTATATCAGCTTCCTCACCCTTAGAAATGAACCTTTCAGGATCAAACTTTTCAGGGTTGGACCATAATTTAGGGTCCTCACCTATGCCAGCTGTATATACCTCAACATTTGCATCAATTGGTATATCATACCCTCCTAATGTGGTAGGTTCAGTAACAGCATGAGTTAGTACAAAATGTGTTGGAGGATGCTTCCTTAATAACTCTTTCACCACAGCTTGTAAATAAGGCATTTTCTCAACATCTTTTTCTTCTACTTTCTTATCTCCAACTATACTATTAATTTCTTGATAAAGTTTTGCTTGAATCTCAGGGTTGTCAATGAGTTGTGCAATTCCCCATTCAACAGCAGTTGCTGTTGTATCTGTTCCTCCATTCAGAAACTCTGAGATAAGTGAAACCAATTCTTCATTAGAAGGTGTTGATTTTTTACCTTCATGAACTTTGATATCAAAAAGTGTGTCTAAGTATGAAAATGTTGTAGCTGTTTGATCTGAACCAGGGTTTTGAAATGCTCTCCTTCTTTGTTCAATGAAAGGAACTAGGAATTCGACTTGTTCTTTGCGAACTTCCAAAGCTCTCTTTCTTTGTTTAGAGAAAAACACACTTAAGATTGGTAAAAAGTCATCAATTCTTGGATCTAAAGTGATTAGGACATTCTTCATAACTTGATCTATTCTCTCAAGTTTTTCTTCATCCATTTCTAAACCAAAACACATAACAACAAGTATGCAAAAAACAGCAAACCTTGCATCTCTGACAACAATAACAACACCATTGTTATTCTCAGCATTAACTTTAAGCCTATTGATGAGTTTATCCATTGCATTGTCTCTAACACTTTTAAACTCCTTGAGTCTAGTTGAACTCAGCATGTTCTGAACCATGTTTCTTCTCAGTGATTTCCAAACTGGACCATAAACTGCAGCATTCACAGTGAACTTGTTGGCACTGAATATGTTCCTTGTTGGATTCTCAGGTGGTCTAGATGCATAGAGAGCACCCTTTTGAATGAAAGCTTCATGCACAAGTTTTGCATCTGTGATGATGATCATTGTCCTTGTTCCCATCTTGAGTGTGAAGATTGAGCCATATTTTGCTTTCATTTCTTTCACATAATCTTGGAATTGTTTGCCGGAACGCGCAACTTGGAAAAGGTTGCCAACAAGAGGCCATCCTTGTGGACCTGGTGGAAGGTTATGGTGTTTGGATTTGGTTTTTTGTGTGAGGGAGAAAATAAGGGCTGATAAGAGGAAGGCCAAGACTGTGAAGATGAGATGGTAGTAAGTAGAAAGAGAGGGAGAGGATGAAAAGAGAGAGGAAGTCATTTTGATTTGGAATGAGAGGGGAAAATTAAAGATGGAATTGGTGGAGGTGATTATTATAAGAATGGAGGAGACATAGATAGATGGTTATAAGAATGGAAGGTGGTGTGAAATTTTAGGTGGGTTTAATAAAAGCACTTTCAAGTTAGCCAGCATGATTGGTTGGACTTTCAAGTGAGGCAACAATACCAGGCATGTAGATCCTTTATGGTAATGTACATTTAGAGACAATTAAGGACAGTTACTATTAAGACGATTAGATACATATTAAGGACCTTTTTTTTAAATAAATAAATAAATGAATATCTTTGTTACTATTGTTTTGTTTTGGTGTATAAATATTCAACTAATGTCTATAATATTTTTACTTTTAAAAAAATTGAATGTACAAGATTTTAAGATGACTATCTTATAAGATTATATATAAATTTTTAGATGTATTTATTACTCTTTCTACAAATATATCATTTATTAATACTACCAATTTGTTTTGATAAATGGAAAATTAACATTAAATGTATCATTAATTCTTTTTTAATTTATTACGGTAAAAATTAAACATATTTAAGACAACTTTATTACTTCAACAACTTTTTCTAATACTTATAATCTTTGTATAAAGTATTCTTATAAAAAAAGATGAAGAAAGTATTATTTTCTTAATACTTATAATCTTTGTAAAGTATTTTTATAAAAAAAAGACGAAGGAAGTATTGAGTTTCATAACATATACCCTAACCCTTAGTATTTGTTATTTCCTTTTACAAATGTGGCAAATATTGTGAAATGACAAAAATATACTTTTCACAAGATTCTGGCTATTAAAGAAAAGTGAATCCTTGACCCAAAACAAAAAAAAAAAGTGAATCGCCTTGTACTTTTAATTTTTATCGTAAGAAGTTACTGAAAATTTTGTGTTTGAGTCATGAAAAAATTGGGTTTGAGTCAGGGAGTGGTAAAGTGTGTGAGAGGGTTGTGATAATGACATTTAATTAATGGACTCAACCACTATAGTTGAACATAAAAAAAAAGACATGACGTGGTTTAATGGAGGTGAGGGCTAATTTATGGCTAACTAGAATAAACACATGGACCGGCTGACAGTTAAAAGAAGGTAAAAGCATTTAATGCAAGAGTTACTTTACTTGTGATAAGAGATTAGTGTTTGCTAATAAGTGTCCTAATAAAACCATTTAAAAAAAAAATCTTTAAAATACAAGTTAAACAATGTAAAAAATAAAAATGATAACTATATAATTTTTAACGTAAAACTTCCTATTTTTACATAGTTAAAAAGTGATATTTGAAAAATGTGTGATAACTTTTGAAAAACTCTTTCTTGTATTTACATTGTGCTCCTATCCTATCTATTTTTTTTCCCTCTCTATCACTATTTTTTTACTAATAAGAAAAGATAAATAAGAAATTGTCTCCAAAATTATTGCAAAATAGTTGCAAAAATATTATTAGACTGTCATAATTTATTGTCCCTTTGAAATTTAAAGTCTACGACACATCCTTTATTGTTCGGTACCTCTTGTCAAGAAATCAATGGAGTCACATTAATCACCACGTCCTAACAGTTTGATTACGATTATACACATGGTTCATATCCCACCGTTTAATTATAAGACTGAATTTGCATATTTGTCATCTCTTAATATAAATTTCTCTTTTCCGTCGAAAAAAATGAAATTCTCTTTAAAGTTTCATATGTATTAATGTCTACTTTACAAAACTATTCAAATTTATAACTGGAAAACACAAATTGATTTTTTTTTCCTCTTATTATATCATTAATTGTAGTAATAGTGTAAAAATAACACACAAACTTTTTACAAATTTATTTTGCAAAAACATTTCTTAATACCAATGAAATATGTAGAGGTCTTATACTAAAGGACACAGGGCAGTACCTTTGTGATATTGGAAATCGAGATATTTATATATTGCCGTTTACAATACCCACTCCTCCTAGACTAACAAAAAACATGAAGATGAAAATTAGCAAAAGTGCATCTTTTCACTAGACTCAATTTTTAGATTGGTTTGTAGACCATGTTACATCTTCCAACTAGATTATGTTTATTATCACTTATTGGATTATCTGACATACTCGAAACAACATGATGTTCAATGATGGTAAATAAATTATCTGACAATGTCTTAACAAAATTCACTTGGATTCCTCCTCATGAAGACAATAAAATTTAATGTGGATGTCATCTCTTTCAACAATCTTGAAAGATCGGCCTTGGGTGACATCTTGCGCAACATCAATGACGACCGGTAACTTGAGTTCTCTAGCTTTATTGAGATCTCTACTTCCTTGTGTGATTTGACTTCTCATAAAACTTCTCAACTCCATGTTTGTGCTCCGCTCATCCAAATAATTTGTCATTTTTGCATGGGGGTAATAAAACATCCATTTTCCGCATATTTTTAAAGAGAGAAATGAACGTGTTATTTAACTTGTGAAGAGTGGAACTTCCTCCAATGATACCATAAAGATTTAGAATAGATATTTTTCAAAGCTCAATCTCGTGTTGATGGCTGGTCTTGCAGGCGTCACTCATCCACGATCTTAGTTTCCTTTCTTGTTTCCTTGTTTTTTCTTTCTTTTATTTTTCATTTCATAAAAAAAATGGTGCATACTAATGATTTTAAATGACAAAAACTTATAGACAAATGCTACATTACTTATTTATTTTCGAAATAAGTTCGTTTTGCCACGGCTGGTCTACGGGCCATACAGTCAAGGCTTTATACCCTCAATCATTTTTTGAATATGTATGTTTAGGCCTACAAAATAAAAAAATTCAAATCCAAAAAGTAAACTGTCTCACAAGTGGAACAACACACAAATTTACGTAATTAAAATAGGGTCACGCTAATGAACACGTTTGAGACATTTTTTTAAGCATTTTAAAATAAGTAATTATTTTATCCATCTCAAAATAATTGTATCTTTAATATTTTTTTCAGTCTCAAAATAATTGTTATTTAAAATACCAATGCAATATGTATGTAATAGTAATATTTTAATTTATTTTTTAAAAAAAGGTTAGATAAATTCTTATACTACTTTTGTATTCTGAACAACATTGTTTCAGGTCACTATACAAGTAAAATGAATCAATCAATTGTCTTTTCAAATAAAAAAACAATTCTATTTGTTCACCTTATGGATTTCATGCTAAATGCCTACAATTAATATCTGTGTATTAGTAATCATCTGTTAAAACGGCATTTAATTAAGTGCTTTGATATATGTAACTCTACATAGTATTTTATTTTCGGGTGAACGTCCCTCTCCATAATTAAAGTCACTAAGTTTGGTGCAACATATTTTAGGCAGAAACACAACTTTGGGACCAAGAAAATATAATAGTAACATGCAGCATCACTAGATACTTAATTTTTTTTCCCTTTAAGTACCCTTCTTTTAACAGGTTGTCTTTGCCTTTCAACACTACCAGTTTGTGATTTCTTTAAAGGGTGTGTCAAACACATTGTAGAATAAATGAATAATCCTCAACCTCCCCTACAAAAAAGAGAGCTTCACATTTGGCAAAAATTTATTATGTCTTTAACAAACCATCGTACATTTTGTAGTGACCTAACTTTAACATCATTTTTTAGGGGAGGCTGTTCAATGCAAGGAGACAGCTATACGGATACATACTTCTTTGATAACTAAACTTGGAAATAGAAGTTCCATAACAAATATTCTTTAGCTCAAACTATTAAATAATGGAACAAGAAGAGATAAATTGAATATTCTTGAACTATTGAAAAAATAGAATAATTTGAATACAATTGGAATGGAGCGTCTATCCTCTATATATACAAGAGGAACTCTAAGAGATGGTAGACTAATCCAACCTAATTATATCTTTATCTTTATTATATTAAATGTTAGATAGTTTGTAAGTAGGGAGCTTCTATGATGCAGCCAGGAAACTGACTTTTTTGGAAAAGTTATTTTGTTTACCCAATAGTATAGTTGTTCATGTCATGTTAATCTAGTGTCCTGCTGGTGGACACTCTAAGACTAAACTTTACCTTATTACAAATCAGTCCTCATACAAAATATCAAGGAGAATTTCAATCTTAGTGCACAAATGAGAATCTGTGTGTTGAAGGTGAAAATCAGTATGGAGGAGAATGTGATGATTTTTTAGAATTTTCATTATTCTGTTTGTTTCCTAAGGAAGTTAAAGAACATTAATTTATAAAAAATTAATTTTTAGGATTTCGAAGAACAAGGGGGATTTTGTTAATTGAAGGATTGGAACCTTGTGAAAATCAGTTTATAACTGTTTAATTTTAGGTGTATAATATCACATGTTTTTTTAAATTTTTTCATTGATTCTGTTTCTTTCCCCATAAATCGTAGAATTGGAACCTTGAGAAAAATTAGTATAAAAAGGTTTAATTTATTAGAGTTTTCAAGAAAATGGTCATTTTGTTAATTAAATTGAGATATAATATAATGTGAGGATT
>Ga0315914_1008364_pt1 | contig 13856 bp, 8 predicted proteins | sample MpolenodulesMG_FD_203920 | JGI IMG/M metagenome (GOLD analysis project Ga0315914, IMG submission 203920) | Medicago polymorpha root nodule microbial communities from Los Angeles, California, United States - elongated nodules | ecosystem: Host-associated > Plants > Roots > Nodule | place: USA...
CCAACACACTTATATACTCCCTCGGTGCAAATACCAAAATGCCCTTCGTCTTAAACGTGTTTACACCGACACTGATGATTAACTCGTGTTCGACTGGCACTGCGTCGTAAAACATTCCTTAACGTAGGGAGTCTCATGAACATTGTTCTCTGGCGCACCTTCGATTGATATAATTCCGATGCTGACGAGGGGGATATTACACTAGCTAAGGCCTGTTTGCCTGGAGACAGAGCTCTTGGGGGAAGCGTGACACTGCTCACTGTAAGAAACTTATAAATGTGAACCTTAACTTTTATTTTTTTGTTATATTTTTCGAGCGTAATAATTTATAAATGTGATTTGTTTGGTTTGTGCAGGCATGGTTTTTGGCGCATTTTCCTAAGTTTTACAATGTTGATCCAAACATTGACTATATTGAAAACTATCCAGTTGCGACGAGGTGGAAGTTATAGAAGGGTCATGGAAAGGGGGTGACGTATCGCTCATTGCTTGATCGTATTCAATTTGATGACGTATGCTGGAGGCCGTACGAAGATCATAGGGAGATTCATGGTTTTGAGGAGGTTTTCTAGTATTTAGGCTGGATTATGTGCGGTGTTCGTAGGGTGTGCCGTCTCTTGACCGAGAGGGTTTTATGTCAGTACGGATACATCCAGAGGATCCCTAGACATCCGATGGATGTTGTAGAGCTGCCACCGCCTCAAATTGTGCAGGCATTCGTTGACTTCCACACTCACACACTTAAGTAGCCTGATTGGGGTGAGCCGGCAGGAGAGCAGACATGGCGTATGAGGGAGGGCTATGTGTTATGGTACACTAAGGTGTCTCACCCTCAGATTTTTCCACCTCTTCTAGGAGATCTTCCGAGGCCAGCAAATGAAGAGCAGATCATTGCAGAGCAGTGGGAGCGGTACGAGGCGAGAGGCTCACCTGATACCTATGACATGGTTAGTGGCGATGTTGCCTATGCTGATGAGCATTTGGGTCAGGAGGTGATGAGCATGACCCCTCAACAATTGTATGCGGCCTTGCAAAATGTTAGGGAGCAGATCGCGCCGATCATGACCTGGAGGCGGGGCCAGAGGCTGAGGAGGAGACAACACCAGCATCAGCAGGACCAGGAGTAGTAGTATTTTCTGTTTAGGATAGATTTTTAGGACTTGGTGTATATTTTCATGACATTTGTTCGTTCCATTGTATTTTCATGACATTTGTTACTTTGTTTGTATTTCGATGACATATTTCTATGACAATTGTTCGTTTTCGTATCATATTTTCAATTTCAATTATGTTGGTAATTTTCGCTTATTAACTTCATGATTTGACATTGAAATAATGTGTAAAAACACATGTAACAGGTTCTGCCTAAACTGGTTCTGCCATTCTATGGCTTCAGGAATCATCGGCAGTTAAGTGCCGAGGAAAAAGGAAACGGGCGGCAGTTAACTGCCGAGGTTTTCCTCGGTAGTTAACTGCAGCCGGTTCCAATAAAATTCGGCAGTTAACTGCCGAGGGGAATTTGAGTAATTTACTTGTCTTTTTCAGCCTTATCAAATGTGTGAACAACAATTTTCCAAAAACACACCCACCTAACACTTAGCAGTACTATTGGGCTATAATTTTTTTTGAGACCCATGCCTTGGAAAAACTCAATTTCATTGAGCGATTTGCACACTCCAAAGTTCGGCCCTACATATACCCTTCATGAAGAAAACTCTTGTGCCGATTGATTTGTTAAATTGAGTTTCTCTTTTTCTAACGAGCTAAAGATCTCTAATACATGTCATTCTTCCCTCTATAGTACGTGCTTAGCATATGCTATGGAGACTCCATTCGTCCAACCTCAGTATTCTATTTTATATCCTATTGATAAAAAAAATACCAAATCATCATAATGCATAATTGTTCATTTATTGAAAATAATTTTGATGCATTGTAATTTTTTTTTTTTTTTTACCGTCAACCAATTACAAATCACATTTCCTATAACTTTTAATATAAACATGATTAAAATCAAATACACTAGTCCAACAATTGGGATCAACTCACTTTTAGATACATCTATGTATTCTCTCTAAAAAAAACTCACTTTACATGCATATAAACTAAATCTTTTATTTTTTAAAAATAATATTCTTTTTTTTTTGGTACAAAATATTCATTTTTTTAAAGATAAAAAAATTAAATAATCATATTTGATTTAAATTAAAAAAACTAAATAATCATATTTTGTTTAAATATGTTAAATTAAATCTTTTATATTTTTAATTTGCAAGAATCAGTTCCAACAAATTTTTTTTTATATGAATAAAACAAAAAAAAACTATATTTGCATGAATTAAAATCATAATAAGGTTAGTCTCTTCAAATCAAATCTCTAATTTTTTTTCGTTTACCGCAGAGACTGAATCTTCAAGAATATCAACCATCACCTGCATGGTATTCGTAATAAAATTCGGAGAACAAATTTTTTTGGTGGCTTGTTGGCACATGTGGATGTGGAGGAACAAAACTATTTTTAAGGATGATTTTTGATGTCCGAATGACCCAACCTATGTTATTCTCAAAATGGTTGAAGACATATGTAACTACACCAACCATCCTTTGAAAACTCACCGATAAGACATTGTTTCCATTGGCCAGAAAAAACCTAGGAGGGGTGGGGTGAGTTAAGCTTAATTGAGACATAGCATACAATAATTCTTTGGGCCTAACCAGTTGTGGTGGTCTATTTTGGAACTCAGATGGTAGATGACTTAAATGATACTCTTACAAAATTGAAAAATGTGACACACTTTGTGCTTAAATGTGGAGAATGTACTTAGGAATACAACTTGTTTGAGACAGAGTGAAAAGTTATGGTTGACATGATCACAGAGAAAGTCAAGATCAATGACGATCCGTCCACCTTGGTGCACCGCATTCAAGAGCTTTTAAAGTTGAACTGACAGATGCATTTCAAACATATATGGTGAGAAGGAAATATGAATGCTAATCGGCTAGATAATTTTAGTTTTTCTCTAGATTATTTTAACGTTCATGTCATTGAGATTTGAGACACATCATAATGAAGTTTCTAATCTTCTTTTTTATGACATTTATAAGACTAACATGATTAGAAACATTCATCTAACTCTGTAATTTTTTTTCGATTTTTTGAAGGTCAACTATCTTTTATTAAAAAAAATAAAATCATATTTTACTCTTTTTTTTTTCAAACAAATTTTGTGTTAAAGAATCGAATTTTTAGCATAAAATTAAATAATTAAACTTAATAAAAACTAATCTTCAAGAGTGATTGCAATGTGGGTCCGCCCTTGATTGGAACAATTTTTAGTCAATTTATAATTTTTTGGAGTAGTGACTACTATTTATGTAAAGCCCGGGTCTCAGAAAACCGCAAAGCTTGTTAGTTACGGTGGTTGCCATGGCGGTTGTACCATCGGAAACAGAATCCTCCTTCAACAGAAACCTCTCCTCTCTCTTCTACTCCGATTTCCTCCGCAACCGTTTCTCCGCTTTCCATTTCTCTCCTTCAACCTTCTTCTCCAACCTCACTTCTCCCTTCCGATCATCTCGCCGCCGTGAATGTCTCCCTCTTCCATTACCTTCCAACTATCTCGATTCTTCCATGTACGCTCATTTTCATCTCTCGCTTTAACGAAATCATGAATAATGAATGAAATGTGTTAACGAAAATGAATCAGTTATTGTTGCTTATATGCTGTTTGCGATTTTGTTTTTGAGATTGCGTTGTTTATTTTTGAGTTTAAAGTGTTTGTTAGGGTTTTTGAAGATTTTGTTTGACGTTTTTGATTTGCAGGAACTATAGTAATGCTTCTAGAGTTCATGCTGTTTTGGAAGATGTGTTAGAGCGTGTTTTGACGAATATGCATCGCATTCAAAAGAATCTTCAGTTTTGGCAATCCATAGCTCAGGTTTTCTTTTCTTCTTTTTTCGGTTTCTTTACATGTTTTGGTTTCGAGTATGTTGTGAAAAAACAGAGTAGTGATATATGAACAACCATGTGAAACAACTTATTTGGCAACTTATTTTCTCTCTCTTTTCATCGGTCAAAATCAATGGAGAGAGAAAAAGGAAGAGAGAGAATAAGAGTATAATATGAGTAGGAAAGAGAAAGTTGTCACAAAGTGGTTGTACAAATATCATTTCTCGAAAAAATATACCAAATGAAGCACCAATATTGTTACATACACCTGATACGACACCAACACTGACACATACACACTCACATACACCTCACATGACACTGACACATAGTCACATACATTGACACAATACTGACACATAGTCACATACACCTAACACGATATTGACATTGACCCATGGTTACATACACCCACCACAATACTATACTAACATTGAGACATAGTCCCATACACCTGCCACGATACATTGAGACATAGTCCCATACACTTGACACGATACTAATACTGACACGTACATGATACTAACATTGAACATAGACACCGATGATAATGTGAGAAAACGTAAGCGATTGAATATATTCATGTGTTACTAGCATATCGAACAATAGACATGCCTTTGGTCTGAATTGTCGGTGCTATGTATGGAAATACTCGTAGTGATAGTGATTATTTTGTTTGTTTTTACTTTTTGTGTTCAGAAATCAGACAATAGGAAAGCTTATTTCATGGTTTTTGAGAGAGGTCCGCGTGCTTTTATTGGTGAGACTGTTAAGTTGTTGCGTGGACGTGCTGCTCAAGATTCTTCCTTACAAAATATATGTCAATCAGCATCTGATTATGTTAATGAGAGAGTAACTGTTCTTAGTTTCTTAAGACGTTCATTGGCGATATTCTTGGCTCAGGTTTGCTTCACTTGGCTTTTTGTGTCCTTGTTTTTGAGTGTTACTTGTGTTTTGTGATTAGGGTGACTACAATTTGCCTTGTGTGATCATTGTTTATTGTTTCATGTTTTGTGCGACTCTGATGTTATTAGGTTGATAGAAACTGCTACCAAAATACAAATTAATAATATATAATTATAACTACAATGGGTTCCTGAGAAATTCAAGAGTCTCGGGTCTCTCCTTTCCAAGAATTAGAGAGCTTGGACTCTCCCTACCAATCCTTTATCCAAATAACTGAATGCCCTTCTTTGCCTCCACATCTTTATCTATAATACGAACACCCTATAGCAGTTACATAGAAGTTCTGCGGATAACAGTTACTGCAGATAGCAGTTACTGTACATGTAGCAGTTACTAATTTATAATATTAAACACACAATTTGGATTGATTGTGAATATGTTGTACTGCCTGCTTCTTTTCATCCGATTTGCCTAACTTTGCTTCTGATTTCACAATTGGGAATGATTATGAATGTGTTGTATTATTATTTCACAGGATATATCTGATTATCCCAGAGTTGGCCTAACTCTTTAATTTCGTAACTTATTCGATTCCCCTATTATTATTTCATTACGGATTAGGTATATGCTTTGTACTGCCTGCTTCTTTTTATCTAATTGACCTAACTCTGTTTCTAGGCAGCCCTGCCTATTTTTTGACATTGGTACCATTATTGGTGTCTCCACGGAATTTCTGAATGGACCTTTGGATTTCCCTTAGAGTGTGTTTGGATGGGGGAATGTTTTGAGGGAATGTAAATACTTTGAGGTGAATTCCATTGTTTGGATAGTAATTTGAAGAATTTTTAAAACGATGGAAATTTATGAAGTATTTTGTTCAAGTTAAATTTAGAGAATTTCAAATCACACTTAAAAGTTAAGAATTTCAAAATTCTTCAGTGTTATATTTTTTCAAATTTTGCATTTTGGTCCTCAAATTTTCCAAAATTTGCAATTTGACCCCAATAAATGTATAAAAAATTGCAAATTGACCCCTCAAATTTTCCAAAAATTATAATTTGACCCCTCAAATTTTTTGAAATTTACAAATTGACCCCTAATTCCAATTTCCAAATTTGGCCCAAAAAAATTAAATTTATAAAAGTTGCCCAAAAATGATGACAATGAAATTTTTTGTTACTCCATCCAAACAAAAGTATTGAGAAATGAAAGTAATTTAATTGAATCATTTAAATTGACTAGAATTCTAAATTCTTTAAAATTTCCAAATTACCTCATCCAAACACACTCTTAAAGTTATTCTGGCATATTACATAAGTTTGGAACCTTAAGACAAACAATGAATGGATGCAACATGATCCGACAAATTTACGTTTAGAAAATTAGAAAGTCTGTTAAAGTTGCTTAACTCTGTTGAGTGCCAATGTAGTCTGATATTACTTACAAATTTGAATCTCCATGCTCAGATTTATGTAGAAGTTGATAAAGTTGGAGAGGAGTTAATAATGGATCCAGAGCATAAACTTCCGTCATTGTTGGTAACAATTAATGAATTGTTCTCAACATTAGAAGCTTCAATTGGACATCTACATGCAATGCGTCAGGTTGTCATGAATAAAGCAAGAAGTTGTTTATTTTTCTCTTTATTTTTATCCCTCTATTTTTCTTTTATGTATCTTATCTCTATGAACCATGATTTGTTAAAGCAAGACTGAAGGGTACATTTGCACCTTGTATTCTGTACTGGTGCCTAATTCCAAAATTGATGTTTTCTTCTTTTCAGAGTGATTCATCTGTTGATGGGACTTATTCGATTCCCCTGCTGTTTGAGAAGCTGCCCGAAATAAATCAGGAAGGGTCCCAATGGACAGATTGTGAAATTAGAGATGCTATCAGTTCTGTTTACAAAAATTTAGACAAGCTGGAATCTTACATATGTTCCCTTGTAAGAGCTCTATTTTACGTTTATTTTTGGTGGAAGATTGGCTGTTAGAATATTTTTATGTATATATGCCTTTGGATGTTGGAAAATTTGTTGTATGGTAGAGTTCTCATGGTGACCTTGGTCTTCTAGTGTCTTCAATTAGAGGTTGGATATGGGGAAGGTGGAGGATTTTCGGAAGCAACGGCTGGGAATTAGGCTCTTATACCATATTGTAATGCTTGGTCTGAGATATTGAATTTCAGTATTTAGGGATTTGGAGAACTGAAATGGTAAATGTTATGCTGTGTGATTCAAGTGTAGGTGCTCATATTTATAGACGAGCCAGTCATAGTTACTAGTCTGGCAATGTAGTTACAGATGAAAGTAATCCTAAGAGAACAACTAACTTGCATCATTAATAAGTCTCTTCCATCTTCCGACCAAGTTAGGCACATTCTCATTGGATTACTATGGGCTGTCTTACTTTCACCATATTTAATGGATTTAATAATTTACAGAGTTTCTATTGTTGAACAACCAAACCACTTGTTTTTTTATAATACATATTGATTTCTAATTTTGTTGGCTTATACTTGGTTTACATGGTAAGTTGGTTAAGTTTCAAGATGCAATTTTATGGTTTTTTATTTCAGGTTGTCAAACATAGAAAGCCAAAGAAAATAACCCAACATTGGGTCCACTATGCATGTGGTGCTGTTGGTCTCTCAGTATGCTCCCTTTGGCTCTTGCGTCATAGTAGTTTGATGGGAAGTTCTGATCTTGATAATTGGATCCAGGAAGCCAAGGACTCAACAATTGGTTTTTTTAAGGATCATGTAGAACAACCGGTACATTTCTTTATCATATACTAGACTTGCTTTCTTTTTTCCTTTTTTACCCCTGGTCCATGAGTTAATAATTTTGGGCAAAATAAAGGGGACGTGAACTTAGTCATATCCTTACAAGATAGGAGGCATGGCTACCGATACCCATTGTTCAATATTTTTAACCTCATTGTGATTATAAATATCTGTTGGTAATTACCATCAACAAAGTAGGATTCCTAAAAAAATAACTTGAGCAATGAACTAATATCTATTTCTTATATCTTTTTTCTCCCTACCTAAGGTTTTCAAATCAACGCAGGACGGAAGCATACAGCTTGATATTTTCTAGTAAATGACCTAGAAAGCACTAGGTAGATATGGTTGGATCCACCCGAAACAACGAAAGTTCTTCAATAACCATTTAAAACTGGAACATTGTTAATTCTTGTTTGAAATTAAGCCTACAGTAGTTTTATATTTTATTAATATCCTGCTAGTATTTATTCCATTAAAATTATCTGAAGTCTGAAAACCTCCAATTGTATTAAAAATGTCCTTCAAACGAAGTTGCAAAACAATCATAAAATTTGTGTTACTGCTTATCCCCTTTATTTGTACATCATAGTTCATAATTTCATATATAATTCTGATGCAATCAATATCCAGATTTTGTCCATTAGAGATGAACTTTTTGAGACGTTCAGGAAGAGGCATCAAGGTATCATGGACCTTGAAGAGGTACGGTTGACTTCCAACTCACTACACAGGTAATTGGTTTTCAAATACACTGTCTTCGTTTGTTCTAGATTTGAATAATAAATCTGTGTACAACCTCCATGCAGTAATATCTTTTTAGCATAATCGTTTACCAGTTTGCTATATATATGTTAGTAATGCTATTAATGTATACACCTTACAAGAGTTCATTATCTTGAGCTTGTTATGGCTGATCTTTTTAATATAAGGGTTAATTAAATAAATGGTCCCTATAAATGTTCAGAATTTCATTTTTAGTACCTACAAAATAAAATCACACATTTTTGTCCCTGTAAAATTTTCCGTCAGCATTTTTAGACCCTGTAAAATTTTCCATCAACATTTTTAGTCCCTGCAAAAAATTTACGTCAGCATTTTTGGTCCCTAAAATGCTAAAGGAAAATGTCACATGGACTAAAAAGTGTGATTTTATTTTGTAGAGACTAAAAACAAAATTTCTAACCCTTTAAAAATTATCTCTTATTTATCATTAGTTACTTTTTATTTTTAAAATTTGATCGAATTATCAATATCTTATCTTTGCGGTCAAATATACATAGATATCATAAATAATAATGAACAATTTTGCATAAAAGTGACTGAAAATAACTGGCAGAAGAATGACATACTTAAATTGGGAAAAGGCAACAACAATTTAATAATTGAATTTACATGATTCAAAAGCACTTTGCCATTAAGAAAATCCAGTATACAATCAATGTATGTTATAGTGACTATTATGCAGAAACTTGTGAGTCATGGAACATTGTTTCCGGGTTAATATGTTACTATGCAAATTAAGCATGATTTTGTTCATCCAGACTTCATTCATAACAGAATATGCATTCGTGCAAGTTGATGAATCGTGCTTGAAAGGTTAATTATGCTTGTGAAACTTTTGGCACCTGGAAATTTCTAATGGGTTACATCAAGTTTCTTCTGTGGTTTAATTGTAGAGACTGATTCTATGTAAAGAAAATTTAATCTAAAAAAGTTAATTGAAAAATGCATCAACTATTTGTCAGTAAAAGAATTTCATTAGAAAAAAGGTTTCATATTGAAAGTTATACAATGAATGCAGGATGCGAAATTTTCTAATCCTGGGCATGTAATGTACTACAGTTACCTACTGTGATCATTTTAGAATGTTTTCAACTATTTATTTTTACCGTGAGTGGGAATATAATTCAATATTTGTGTCTGAAGAATTTTCAATTTGTAAGGAATGAGATACATATGTTTGTTCAGTCACCAGCAACAAGGACACTTTGGGGGGATAAATTGCCTTCTAAGTATCAATTATTGAGTTATTCCTGTACGGCTAAAACTTGTATTAGCACCTAATCGTGGATATCACTTTCTGACCAAAGTACTTTATGTACATGATATTATTCAATGGCATGCTAGTTACATGGATATTGCTTTCTTTGTAACTTCTAAAGATTTCTGTGCAGAATGTTGTTGGCTTTCAGTGAGCAGACAAAGGGTCAGAAATCTCCAGTGAATGCCTCAGATCAGGAAATGCTTGAGATAGTCATGGACAGGTGATTTAGGGTTTTCATATGCTGATAAGATAGTAATTTGGTAATTGTGAAATTGAGTTTGAAGTGTTAATATAGATATATAGATAAATTATTTTACTAAATGTGTTATCACATTATAGTACCTTAAATGTTTTCCTTCTGTTTGTTTTCGAATATAAATTTTCAAGTTGAATTGATTTAATGATATTTGGAAATTCAAAGATATGTATTAGAAATTATTTTTGTTTATACTTGTCCTCTCTATATCATCTATTTGTAACAAAGAGAATTGACATCCTCTGTTCACAGTTATCACTTTGATTCTTGTATTGTTAATGTTTAGCGTAAGTGTTATGATCTAATCTATTTTATGGATAAATGTAGGTATGAGAAGGAACTAATGCATCCTATTCAAAACCTTCTCAGTGGAGAGCTGGCTCGGGCTATGCTTATTCAGGTAATTTAATTCAAATAATACAGGTAACATAATGTATGTAGGGTAGATAGATATTCAACAGTGCTCCTCTGGACAGGTACTCCCCTGATAAATTGTACTTCTTTAGGTGTAGAGCTTTGACTCAAACTAATATACACTCTGAATAAAGAAGGGTATATTATTAATCTTTAAAATAGTCTAAAAGTTTACACAGGCCTATTGACCCAGCAAAGGCAAAACAACCTAGTAATTTTTCCTATTTAAAGCTGGGATAAGATAATTCAAAATAGAATAAAATTCCTAAATACTCAATCTACATCACAGCATCTATTTGCATTGTTTTAACATAACTCATAATTATAACTTTTCACTGTTACAGGTTCAGAAGCTGAAACTGGATATCGAGACGTGAGTTTTTCCAATCTTAAAATTTATATCAATATTTTACGTTGTTTTAGGTTCTCACAATTATATTTTGGTCAGTGCAATGCTGGAGCTGAACCAAATTCTACGGGCAAATGAAATCAACTTTGCTGTACTGGCTGCTTTACCTGCCTTCTTTATCTCCCTTCTACTCATTATGTTAGTACGGGCATGGTTCAAACAGGTAATTTTCAATTTTTGTGTTATTTGAACAAATGACAAACTTATAATAGAAAGGAGTCCAGATGTAATATTGTAATTCTTTATTTAAGATACCTTTTACCGACTCTAAATTAAGTGAACGAAGTGTGGATCTTGTTCAGAGTGAACCCTGCACCATGTAGTAATCAAAGTGAATACAGGAATAAGATTGTTCGGAAAGGCAAGGTTGCTTGCAAGTTACAGCATGTAAATCACCTCTAGAACATATTGCCACATCTCTATGTCTTCTTCCCTTCACCTGTAGTTCCTCTTACTTGTCAACTGTGTTGCAATTGACCATCCCAAGCTCTTTGTTGTTAGAATTAGTCACATTGTTCACATGTTAATCTCTCAATTGTATAGAATTAGAAATTCTACTCATTCACATCCTTGAGCATTCATTTGATTTACTGTAAATACATTATAAATACAGTAGTCAGTAAGGTGTGCTCTGCTTTAGACACTGATTGCAAAATACATTAAAATTTCTGATTCTATACAATTAAGATTTAAGAGAGATATTAACATGTGACAAATTCTAACATTTACAATAGCATCGTTTGCATCATATTGATTGGAGGTAGCTACACAGTATTCTTAAGCTATCTATTTTGGCATAATTTCCAATTATTTTCCAAGTCTGCGGGTTTAAGTGAACATGTCTATGCAGTTTGTATAATTTCCAATGATTTTCCGAAATCTGTGTCTGATATTCTGCTTGGTAAATCAGGATACAAAAGCTGAGGGAAGAGGTAGAGTTGCTCGGATTCAAAGGAGGCTACTTGTTGTAGAGGTTGAGAGAAGGATTATGCAGCATCAAATTTATGTAGAGCAAGGGTTGGTAAGAAGCTCTACCTGACTTTATTTTATCTAGTTCTCCTCAAAATGAAGTTTCAAGTCTATAATTGCACATCATTTTGTGCAAGAATACATATGACGGTGGATTTTATTATGCTCTCCCACAATTTAACAACCATTAGAAGTTATTAAATGATACAAATATGACACCGGATTCTTTGAAATAAATTGTTCCCCTTCCAGGGGTATAAATTGAGAACAGTTTTATTTTGAGATGAAATGAAAGAAAAAATATGACCACTGGAATCAAGTTTTTTATATTCTTGCTGCCAAGTTCTCAACTCAAACACTGACAAGCAAAATTTTCTCCTTCTCTAATTTAGTACTGTATTCTTAATGGAGGCTGTTTAATGTTGGTAATGTTTTTCGTGCTTAGTTACTGCTTGACTTGAGAAGTCGATGTTTGGATACAAATTAGATCTAAGTTGTCTTTTAAAAATCTCATGATTTGGTCTTTAAATCCTCCAAATAGAATAGAACACCAAGCATGATATACTCAATTGTTATTGACAGTCTCTATATTTAATTTTAATTATGAGTGAATGAACACTGTTGGCATCCCCTCATCTTGAATATGTGGGAGGATTTTCACTGGTCATTCATTTGCTTACTCTCAGTGTACTTCTGATTTTGTTTTACTAGTTCACCCAATAGTTCGCTATGACATTGAAGTTCTTGATGTATGGAATATGTACTTCATCGTACCTATGAAATATGCATTTTTTCTAAGACTATCTCAATTTCAATAATTTAGGGCTAGTTTGGCTCACAAACAGCGTTTTTTTTTAATTTGGAATGACATGCATTCCTAACAACTAATAGAATACTGACAATATATCTCCGTTACAGGAGAGAGATGCACACTATATGTTGGGATTGATACTTTATAGCTTGGATCGCCTATACAGTTCAGTCAAGAGGCACGCAGAAGCTTCTGGAGAGTGGCAGTGGTAAGTTTTAATTTCTCATGTCTGGTCACCATTTTGTAAGATGGATTTAGATTTTATGTTCCCTGGTATTTTGGGGCATTGGAGAATATTAATATTATGAACAGTTTGCGACAGGATATAATTGATTTGGCTAGACCTGGCCTGCAAACTTCACACAAGCTTGCAGTGACATCACGCATTATTAAGGTCTACGACTGCTTGCTTCCAGTTCTCAGACCCCGGTAGTGAATTTTCCCTTGTTAAAGATGGTTCTCTTGCTCCTTTGAAACCCAATTTTTGTTGTAAATGCTATGCGCTAGCTTTATTTGGTAGCAAAGGGTAAAATCGTTCATACGTTTGTGTATATTCTGAGGCACGACAATGGTATTGAATCGAGTACTTAAACGAACTCTGTTGGTACCACCGGGTTATGATTTTCAGACCATAATTCCTGGTCAGAAAACGCTAGGTCTGCTTATAAGAATATAGATTTTAATATTGATCCTAAAAACGACTCACCAATAAGTTAAGATGCTCAGTGAAGGGTGATAAATGAGGTAGTATGCAGTATGCACTATGAAGAGCTCGTCTTCGCATTATAAGTTGTGTGAATTTTTGTACATATTTTAAAATTTCATGATTATGCATAATTAGTACAAATTATCTTGGTTTAATTAAACCTTTAATCTTTTTATACCTGCCGGTTTTTTATATGCTCTTAAATATGTGCAAAATGGTTTCATTTGGTCTTTCTTTTTTCTTTTTTCAATATAGGTTTTCTTCGTTGGCGGTAATTTTATTCGAGACGCGATTAGAAATTGGATGCACATAAGGTGAGAGATTACTTTAATACTATTATTATTAAAATGCTAAAGTGAGGGATATTAGCTTTGAGGATTGCTTTTTAGGCCCCCTCAATATCTCTTTAGGCCCCCTAAAGATTCAAAAATGCCTTTAATAACACATCCGGTACATATAATCCGGTAGTTTATTTTAATTTTCCAGATTTTGTACCTCCGGAATGTATCTACCGGAAGCACATTTAGATTGATTTAAGTACTCTGTTTTAATTCAGACCCACTTTGTACTTTATCAAACACCTCGTTCCATTATTTTGAACATTG
>Ga0315914_1008365_pt1 | contig 13855 bp, 9 predicted proteins | sample MpolenodulesMG_FD_203920 | JGI IMG/M metagenome (GOLD analysis project Ga0315914, IMG submission 203920) | Medicago polymorpha root nodule microbial communities from Los Angeles, California, United States - elongated nodules | ecosystem: Host-associated > Plants > Roots > Nodule | place: USA...
GTGGAAGGAACCTGTATAATTGTTTGTGTTCTTTCTTCTTTTGTTCTTTACATTATCCGCTGCACATAGACTCTGAACTCACTCAGACTCTGAACTACTTCAGACTCTGAACCTGAGGACAGTTATCTAGAACGTTAAGGAAGAAGTTTCCAAAAACACAATTCAACCCCCCTTCTTGTGGTTTTTCTCACCTTCAGAAAGAGATCGCCGGTTAGAGCTCAGGTGAACAATAAAACACAACGAGAGGGAGAGTGCACTGAGAGATATTAGTGATAGAGGGAGATACGGTGGTCGCAAGAGTGACGACTGCGACAGTGGCCGATGGACATTGGCCAGTGAGATTAAGACACCACCGTGAGTATGTGTGAGAGAGAAGGCTCTTATGGTTGTGTTTGTCACGTGAGAGAAGGCTCGTGTGTGAAACAAAGTGCACGTGTGTTGAAATTGGAAGATATGGTGTCGTATATGTGTTTGTATTTGCGTGTCAAGTTATCATTACTATTTTTTTAAGGTGTTTTTTCACTCAATTGTTGTAAAGCTTATCTCAAGTCTCAATATTGAAATTGTTAGGTTGAATACATTCGTTTAGGTTTGAATTTGGAACCTTACATTTATGTGTGAGTTTTATGTGATTTATCACTTCTTCTTCTATAAACAATAAAAAAGAGATAAAGAAACTTGTCCATGTAAGTGCAACTCGGATTGTATGGTTACATGTGTGAATCTAACTCCTAAGGCTTTGTTTGATAAAAATAGCGGATGACTGATAAACTAGTTTGTAACTGATGATTGATGGATGATAACTTATAGTTGATGAGTTATATCTGATAAGCTAATTAAAGTGTTTGGTAAAATTATCGGTTCAAGTAACTGATAAATGTAAACTGACATAAAAGTTATTCTTAATTCATAATAAAATTTATATCAATTGATATTTGAGTATTTAGAACTTAGTAATTTAAATTTATTAATTTAAAATATCTTTTATATATTATTATTATATTAAGTTTTATCCTCTAAATCTTATTTTTTTATATTTGTTTTCATTTTAATATTTATAATTTATAAAATAATTAAATATAACAATATAATATACTCAACTCATAATAATAGTGAACTTTTTATGTCTTAGCATTTTCTCTAACAAAAAAAAGGCTCAGCATTTAACTTATTTTAAATTATAAATTAATTAAAAAATTAATAAACCATCGCAATTTTTGTAGTTTCAGGCTGTGTGCTACTCTTTAAAAAGGTTCTCTATGATATTGTTTTATTCTTTTTTAGACGTAAATGATATTGGTTTACTCAAAATCGAAAAAAAAAATGTTATACTCACTGGTAGTGTGTAAACATCAATTGTTATCTTTTATTTGAGCAAATAAAAAAAGGTTAAAAATGAATTTTAGATAAAATAATGAGGGAAAACTTGGAAGAAAAAAATGATTAGTTGTAAGCTATAAGCTCAATCACTACTTGAAATAGCGTTTGAAAAGTAAGATATAACCTCATGAAATAAGTTATAAGCTCATTGTAAAAAGATCGTTACTAAATGAGGTTTTTTTCGTCAGACAAACTTATAAGCTATATATTATAAGCTAGTTTCTTAGTATAGTCTAAGTCTGATATCACGATAGGTCACCATCACTCTGACATACTGACCGTAATACCAAACATACAATAAAGAAAACTTATACATACGTCAATATATGCGTATCTTAAAAGTTAGTCAACATATCACTGATGATAAGAAATTTCCGCTGCATATGGAATTTGGAAACGTACGTGCTCATTTCATAGACCTCATGTCTACGTACGGCCAGTCAACAAAATGCTTTTATAAAGAAAAATAATAATTCTATCTCCTAAAAAAGCAGAATATTGTATATTTGTCAAAAGAAAAAGGAAAAAAAAAAGTTTTTGTAACTTTTCACAAAATTAAAGGTTTGATTGAAATTTCAGTGAACATTATTCCATTCACTCATATAATTGATCACTATTTTAAAACACTTCCTTCGATCCTAATTATATAAGATATAGTCGACTTTCAAAAAATAAGATAAAGTCGAGCCAACAAAAATTTGGATTAAATACTTCAATTTTTATTAATTAAATTTTCTTATATTTGGGATTGAATGAAATGTAGTTTTTTTTTATCTTTCAATTATATTTTAAATCCATAAATGTTGACGTTTTCCCATATATGATATATCCTCTCATTCCCTCTTTCACTAACTCCACTTTTTTCTCATATGAGTGATCTCACGTCACGTCAATAAAAGCATTATCATATCATATTTTTTGATAAAAAAATCTAAGCGAGAGACGAACAAACTTAATTTTTAAAAGGTATTTTCAATTTCTTAAACGGATGAAAATATGGAACCAAAATTGCAATTGAGTCGAGATTAATTATTTGTTATTATGAAGAAAAAAAATGGTATAACTATCTAAGAAATATATTATAAAGTTCTAAAGCTCTTCAATCAAATATCACAATATATAATTAGCATACATAGCTAAGCAATTCATTTTGTCAAAAAAAAACTAAGCAATTCATAATTTCGTTTTTGCAAAAGTTGTGGTAGCTAAAAAGGCACCTCATAGTGCTACAAGACAGAGTATTAATGCTTAATATATGAGCATCATCAATATACCAAATGCAATTATACAACGAAATGAGTGAATCTCCATCGTTTATACTATTTGCGGATACCAAATGCAACAGCACATGTTACATGTTAATGTTCATCATATTTGTCTCTTCAAAAGTTTAAAAGTCGTGTATATGTAGCCAATAAAAGGGACAAACTCGTTAACAAAATTTGACCCTTGAAATACTCTAAGGACGATAACTAAGTGACACATGTTTTTGGTCCCAAGATAATGTTGGTGCTATATCCCATGTACTCTGAAGTAGAGAAAAGAAAGTTTGATTGTGGGAAATGAAGAACCAAAATGCATGAAAAGTGGGCGGTAATGTTGAAGTCTTGTGTAATGAATTATGAAAAGGATATAAGTTTCGTATAATAGAAAGAACATAAATGTTTTGAGATTTTGACATAATTACACATGTTGGTTTTAAATTTGACAACTACATTGTGTTTTCTTCGTCAAAGTATTTTTGCCCTGCAGTCTCGTCAATTTTTTTCTCTTTCTCTCAAAAAAAAAGAAATCTGATTTTGTTTTTTATTTTATTCTAAGACTAAAAATTTAAACCCTTTATAGACGGGCAAACCATGTAGTTGACCGGTTTGTGGGTTATGCACTTTCAATACCTACGAGTACTTAATTATTTATATCATCCACCGTTGGGTTGTGTTAATCATTTATGACAAAATGTAGTCAATGTCTATTTTAATCGAAGTGTTTGTCAGTAGTTTGACCTAACAACATCCCTTATTTCGGTAAAAAAAAGAGTTTGGCTAACAAGTGTCTCATAAATACATATGGAAATACTATATTTATTTTTTTAAATACTCCCTACGATCGTAAATATTTAAAAAAGTTGAATCAATATAAGTTGATGGATTAGTTCAAATTTTAAATCAAATGCATAAACTTTTATTAACCAATTTTTATGTAGGATCTAGTCATTGACTATGCCACTTTAAGACATAAGCATGTAAAACACTTGTTAGCATTTGCTTAATAAAAACGTGATTGTATAACGAGACATTTAGACCTATATAGAGCCATAAGTTTCATAGTATTGGTTATTGACGTTTAACTTGTTCTATACGTAACAAAGTCTTCTGTCCGAGAAAAAACGTAGCAATGTCCGAGAAAAAACGTGATATATCTTTCGAAAGCATATAGCATTTGATGAGATTGAGAACATGTAAACAAAAAATTAAGGAATTAAGTCGAAATCTCTTCGTATGCAAAACGGTCATTATTATTGCTTCAGTTAATCTATATCAACGTATAAACGGGATATGTCTTTTTAGGTTAGATCTTTTATTTTTTTGTCAGAAAAGGTTAGATCTTTTATTTAAACTATTTTATTTACTATTTTATCTTTTTTATAATATTATTTAAATTATAAATTAAAAAATTTCAAATCTCATTAAGATCTATACGTCTATATAAAGGGAGATACACCTTCTAGACTGAATTATTTATTACACATAGATTTTTCAGTTTTCCCTTATATTTCCCACCCATCAAAGCTCTTCCTTCGCCTCCCCTCCAAACTCTCAAATAAAGTCTAAGGATTTTAACTTTTTGAGAAATAAATTGACACAATTATAAGAGAGAATTTTCACAATTTATATGTGGGTTAGCATCCCGTGATTTGACCAAATGAGTTTTATATTAAGGGACATATATTGTTGGTGTTATTGAAAAAGATAAACATGATTCATTACAATTTAAAAGTCACAAAAATCTATACCTATAATTTTAATCAAAATCAAATTTTGATGAAAAAAAATATTGTTTATGATTTACATGCATTAGTGCAATAAAAAGAGAGGACAAACATCTAAATCTCTTTTCTAGGAGGATTTTAGTTCACCTTGTGGGTATTTCTTGTGTTTTTGTGATGAGTCTGTAGAGTCGGACTGTTACATTTTTGTTGGATGTTCTTTTTTCGGTTAGGTGTGATATCATGTTCTTAGGTGGTTGGAGTGAGAGTGTATGTTTTACCTTCAGATTTAACATGCCTTTTTAGTATTTGTTAGACTTAGGTGAAAAAAAATGGAGAGACAGGATATGATAGAACTATCCTATCCTGATTCAATCTGTTGTTTGGTGCACCAATAGGAAAGGATAAATTAAACCTATTTTCAATCCTATCCTATCTAACCTTTGTTATTTTTATCCTTAGTTTTTGATGGGTTAGCAACCTGATAGCATAACATCATAACACACGCGTATCTTTTATTCTTCAAAGACCCTCTTTCGACTCCTCTCCTCTCCAATGATTATATGTCAAAATCGATTTCAGTTTTTTTTCTCTCCCAACGGTTCATCTCTCTCCACTCCACCGCCAGCCTTCCTATCTTAGTTTATTTTTCTGATTTATCTGAACCCAATTTCATTTCTTGGATGATCTTTCCATTGTCTGGTACAATTGCAAAACAAAATTTTCACCTTTTTTTTTTAATCGTTGAATACTGATTCATCTAAACCCAATTTAATATTATTGGATTATGCCTTTTCTGGTAGAATTCTTTTCTGGTACAATTTCAAAACAAACCTTTTAACTTTATTTTGTGAATCGATGAATAAAAGGACGTTTTCACCAATTATTGAAATTATTAGTGGCATCGGTTTGCTTTTGAATGTTTTTGGTACCTTTGTGGCATGGATTTGCGAATGTTCTTGCTGCCTTTGGAGTTTTTGAAACGGCTGAATGTTCTTAATTTTAATTTTTGTTTGGCTTAACAAAGGTGAACCACATGAAAAAAAATAATATTATGTTTTCCTATTATTTATCATGTGTGCACCAAACATGTGTTAGGATAAATGTTATCATGTCACTATCATATCATATCCTTATCCATCTCCTTATCCTATCATGTGCACCAAACGGTAGTCTAGTCTTTGTAGAGGTCTCGTACAGCTCACATCATTTTGGGACATGAGTTTGTGCTCCACTTAATGGATATGATTAAATTCGCCTCTAGAAAATTATTTTTTAGAAAAATATTATGGTCAAACATGTTTCTTAAATGAGTGTGATCATTAATCTATTATGTATTGGAAACGATAGTGTTATATAGTGAATTTGTCTAAGGATTGATTGACCGTGGCGTTCCGTTCCTAGTCAATATCGTGTTCAACAAAGGTTGGGAGATTCTGATAGAAGGTTAAATGGTATTATGATGTTGATTTTTTTCGCTAGTAGTTTTACTATTGGGGGATCCTTTTATTTTATTTTGACTTAGCTTGAGCACGTATTGTAATCTTGTGGAAGTACTTATAAAAGAGTTTTAGAATTGTTCGGTAATTATTATTATTTTAACTTAAGATATATATTTGACAGAATCATAATTTTTTAATTTAATAGTAAGATACATAAGAATATCAAATCTCCCTACTTTAATTTAAAAACTATACTCAATACTTTCGAAAAACTATTTATATCTAAGTATTATATATAATGTTGGAACACTAGTTGAATTTGATGAGTGAAAGTTGGAAGAATAAACACATGATTCTTAGGAAAGAATTAGTGTTTGTATCGATTGAAAAAATTTCTCACGTTGGATAGGACATACCCACTAGTAATGTTTATATAAGGGGGGTGACTTTTAAGGGTGTGTCCTTGGGATACCCACTTTTATGAACGGATGAATGTTTACGAATACACACACATATATCGCGCGACGTTGTTTGTTCAGCCGGACTTTGGTCAAAAAGAAATATATTTTTTATCACTTGAAAATGTTAAATTAATTTTTATTAATTTAATCATTATTCGAAAGCGCTTTTTTAACGAATATGTTTCGTTACAATCCCGATTCAACATAAAGTTCCGAATATATCCACTCGAGTGAGAACCGATCTGCAGATTGCTTAAAGATTAAGTTTGCTTAATCCGCAACTTAGCTTACTCCTTAAGTCGCTCGGATTTGTTACGAACTCTCCCTATAAAAGAAGAGCTCGCCTCACTTATTTCATACACCGAAAATACAATTGATGCTTCATATACTTTTCATCTCTTCTTCCTCTTTTGACTTGTGTTGACAAGTATGTAATCGAACAGGTGAGCTGTGCTGTTTTATACTGGAGGTGACACAGTTGTTAGTCTACCTTGCACAAACTCAGGTAGTGCCGCGAAACGTCGGATGTTAGCCTACCTTGCACAAACTTGGATAGTGCCGTGAAATGTCTTAAAGAGAGTGACCTGGTCGTGACTCAACCCGCTAATCTCTTCGGTGGTGATTTCTTACTTTTAAATGTATTTTTTTCTAAATCTGAAAACAACAATTTTAAGACGCTTCTAAAACTATCATGACTACTGAAGAAATTACGGCATCTGGAACAACTGTTGTCTGCAATAATCTGTTCCATGAAACCGAAACGGCTTATTGTAGTCAACACCTTTTCCAGACGCGGTAATTTCTTTGGTAGTCATGGTGGTTTTAGAAACGTCTTAAAATTGTTGTTTTCATATTTAGAAAAAATACTTTTAAAAGTAAGAAATCACCACCGAAGAGATTAGCGGGTTGAGTCACGACCAGGTCGCTCTCGTTAAGATGTTTCGTGGCACTACCCATGTTTGTGTAAGGTAGACTAACAACCGCACGTAAGTAATCGTTCGAGAAATAACACCCTCAATATGGTATTAAACCACTCTATATGGTACGAAGACCACTCAAAACCGAAGGGACAGAAGAAGTAGAAGAAAGGAAGAAAGACTCATCAACACAAGTCGAAAGAGGGAGAAGAGAAGAAAAGTACATGAAACATCAACTTATTTTCGGTGTACGGAATAAGTGAGGCGAGCTCCCCTTTTATAGGGAGAGTTCGTAAAAAATCTGGAGCGACTTGAGGATTAAGCTAACTAGCGAATTAAACAAACTTAATCTTTAAACAATTTGCGAATCGGTTCTCATTCAAGTGGATATATCCAAAACTTTCTATTAGATCGGATTGTAACGAAACTTATTTGTTAAAAAAGCGCTTTCGAATAATCATTAAATTAATAATAAATTATTTCTTTTTATCCTATTAGCCTCAACCTCAAACGAAGCTTTAAAGTGGTAACTAATGGTAGATAACTAATGCTAGAAAATTATATAATAGTGCTTTTATATTCATCTTGTAATTCACCAAATTTAATTAAGATACCCGTACAAATTTAATTAAGATACCCGATTTTTGTAAAAAAAAACATATTTATTTTTTTTATCTTTAATAGTACAACTGTTTTTCGCATCTAGAACATTCTATTTTCTTTTATTCTAACCGAAAAAAAAAGGTCCTCTCTCTATAAATTGAATGTGATAGAGTGTGTTCTTTTTGTGTGTCACATGACATTCTCTCACTAGTTCCGTGATCTAAGGCGTTAGTTAGTTACACAATTAGTATTTCAAAAGTTTGTTTGTTTTGTTACTTTATCTTTGTTGTACTTTCCCGTGCAACACAACACACACAATCCTATTAACTTGGAACCAACTAGATTTTCCACCTAGGTTGTCACAAGATTTTCGTATCTACATTTTTTTTTTTAATTATCTTTTTCTTATTTTCATAATAATATATACTATAATTGAACTTTCTACTAGCTAGTTATTAGTAACACAAATTTTATTCATCAACGTGAGTGGTTCAATTCAAAGAGAAAATATGGCTACTCGTAACATTGAAAAGATGGCTTCAATTGATGCTCAGTTGAGACTATTGGCACCAAAAAAAGTTTCTGATGATGATAAACTTGTGGAGTATGATGCTTTGTTGTTGGATAGGTTTCTTGACATTCTTCAAGATTTGCATGGAGAAGATATCAGACAAACTGTATTTTCTTCAATTCCTTTTCTTACTTTTTTTCTTATGTTTATGAAAATATATTAGTTTTTTTTAGTTTAATATTAACATATTTCTGAAACCCCACTTCAATTTTTATTAAAAAGAAACTGTTTTTGGTCTTGGATATAGAATTAGTTTATATTATAATTTTTAAATTTGGACTTGAGTATGTGTTCTATCTATATTGAGCCTTTGTGTGCTAAAGGTTTTATTTTTTGTGAAATCCAAAATATTGTTTTTAAGTAAATAAAACTGTATTTTCAATTCCTTATGCTTATGAAAAAATATTACTTTTTTTAGCATAATATTGACATTTTTCTGGAACCCCACTTAAATTTTTATTGAAAAGAAACTGCTTTTGGTCATGGATGAAAAAATAGTTGATGTTTGATAATATAATTTTCGAAATTGGCCTTGAAAATAGTTAATATTTGATGTATGAACTTGTGGCTAAGAGTTTTAGGAATTTGATGGTTGATAGGTTCAAGATTGTTATGAGCTATCAGCAGAGTATGAAGGGGAGCATAGGCCAGAGAAATTGGAGGAACTTGGGAATATGCTGACTGGTCTTGATGCTGGAGATTCTATTGTTATAGCTAAATCATTTTCCCACATGCTTAATTTGGCAAATTTGGCTGAAGAAGTTCAAATTGCATATAGAAGAAGGATTAAGTTACTGAAGAAAGGTGATTTTGCTGATGAAAATTCTGCCATAACTGAGTCAGATATTGAAGAGACATTCAAGAAGCTTGTGACTGAACTCAAGAAGACTCCTCTGGAAGTATTTGATGCTTTGAAGAGTCAAACTGTTGATTTGGTCCTAACTGCTCATCCTACTCAGTCGATCCGTCGATCTTTGCTGCAAAAGCATGGAAGGTTTGTCCATTATATTCCTTAATAATTTTCTGCCATAACTTAGTTGTGCTATGGTGGTCCATTGATGTAGCATTTATTGTCTAGAGGCATGTTTGGATTGACTTATTTGAGGTTATCTACTAGCATAAACATTTGTGAGACTATTTGGGAGAATTTATAGAAACAACTTATGACTGTCTATAGCTTATGAAAACAATTTATAGTTTATATGAAAACAGTTATAAAAGTAGTTTATAATAAGCACTTATATGATGAATGCATATAAGCATGAGTGCTTAATTAAGAATAAGATGTTTATCCAAACAGGACCTAGATGCTTAATCAATAAATGTCCTGTAATTACAGGTCATTACAATTTATACAGTACAATTTATGGAATTGTGGCAATTTCTGCACTAAGGATTAGTCTTTGTGTTAGTAATCATTGTCTTCCTGTGCAGGATAAGGAATAACTTAACACAGTTGTATGCTAAAGACATAACACCAGATGATAAGCAAGAACTTGACGAGGCTTTACAAAGAGAGGTACATGCTTGATTCCTTACTCAATATATGATGTTAGATGACTCTCTGAGTTGATTGATATATAAATTATAGTGATTTATAAGCATTTTGATTGAGGATAATATTTTCCTGGAAAAACTCGCTAGGATTTTGGATTTTAGAGACAATGAACAAATGATTGATTTCATAATTGATAGCCTTATGTTGTATGGTTAGGCTTAATTAATCTGATCTGAGTATAGTGTTGTGGTTAGAATTACATCTGAGTTCTTTTAGACAAAACCTACAGCTCTAACGCCCTTTACACATACACAGATTCAAGCTGCATTTCGCACTGATGAAATTCGAAGGACTGCTCCTACACCACAAGATGAAATGAGAGCAGGAATGAGCTACTTTCACGAGACAATTTGGAAAGGAGTACCAAAGTTTTTGCGCCGGGTTGACACAGCTCTGAAGAACATTGGAGTAAACGAACGTGTCCCATATAATGCTCCTGTTATCCAATTCTCTTCTTGGATGGGAGGAGATCGTGATGGTATATATTTTTTTTTTCTAAAAAATTAACAAATGAGCACATCTATTATCTTTAATAAAAAACTGTAATATTTTCGCAAGTATTCATGTGGTATGAATTTCAAAAAAATTCCTTACAATATGTCTAATGTGCATTACAGGCAATCCTAGGGTGACCCCTGAAGTTACAAGGGATGTGTGTTTACTAGCTCGAATGATGGCTGCTAATTTGTACTTCTCTCAGATAGAGGATCTCATGTTCGAGGTAAATTGAATGTGCCGATCTCTACCGTGATTATAAATTTTCATCAAGCATAAAGTACATACTCTTAATTCTTAAATATTTGCTTTGTCTGCTTTGGCAGTTGTCTATGTGGCGCTGCAATGATGAGCTTCGTGTTAGAGCTGAGGAGCTCCATGAATCCTCAAAAAGAGATGCAAAACATTATATCGGTATGCATTATTCTCTTCCAAATTGCACAATTTTTACATCATTATTGGAATTTACGATGCTGTACTATTTGTACCCATGGATTTTTTTAGAGTTCAATTAATAATTCCAATTGGTCTAGACTGTAACGAATTTTAAAATGTTGCAGAATTTTGGAAACAAATTCCTCCAAACGAACCTTATCGTGTCATTCTTGGAGGTGTGAGGGACAAACTGTATAATACTCGTGAACGTGCTCGCCAGTTATTAGCTAATGAGAACTCTGACATTCCTGAAGAGACAACCTTCACAAATGTTGAGCAGGTATTATCCTCACAGCAGTCCAATACAAGCAATGGTATCATTGCACATGAATCGTTACACTCTAACTTTGATTTTTTTCCTTGTAGTTTTTGGAGCCTCTTGAACTGTGTTACAGGTCACTCTGTGCATGTGGTGACCGAGCAATAGCAGATGGAAGCTTACTTGATTTCTTGCGGCAAGTTTCTACATTTGGACTTTCACTCGTAAGGCTCGACATCCGTCAAGAGTCAGAGAGGCACACAGACGTTATGGACGCAATTACAAAACACCTGCAGATTGGATCTTACAGAGAATGGTCAGAGGAGCGCAGGCAGGAATGGCTCTTATCTGAGCTTAGTGGAAAGCGTCCTCTCTTCGGCCATGATCTCCCTAAGACAGAAGAAATTTCCGATGTTTTGGAAACTTTCCATGTCATTTCAGAACTTCCCTCAGACAGCTTCGGTGCCTATATCATCTCCATGGCAACATCCCCGTCTGACGTGCTTGCTGTTGAGCTCTTACAACGCGAATGCCACGTCAAACAGCCGTTAAGAGTTGTCCCACTGTTTGAAAAGCTCGCTGATCTTGAGTCTGCTCCTGCTGCTGTAGCGCGACTTTTCTCTATAGATTGGTACAGAAACCGAATCAATGGAAAGCAAGAAGTTATGATAGGATACTCGGACTCAGGAAAAGATGCAGGTCGTCTATCTGCAGCCTGGGCACTATACAAGGCTCAAGAGGAACTCATAAACGTAGCGAAGGAGTTTGGCGTTAAGCTAACGATGTTCCATGGCCGAGGTGGGACAGTTGGAAGAGGAGGTGGTCCTACTCATCTTGCTATATTATCACAGCCACCGGATACTATTCACGGCTCACTTCGGGTAACAGTTCAAGGTGAAGTTATTGAACAATCGTTTGGAGAGGAGCACCTATGCTTTAGAACACTCCAGCGTTTCACTGCTGCTACACTCGAGCACGGAATGCATCCTCCTGTGTCTCCAAAACCAGAATGGCGTGCCCTTTTGGATGAGATGGCTGTCATTGCAACAAAGGAATATCGCTCAATTGTTTTCCAAGAACCTCGTTTTGTTGAATACTTCCGATGTGTAAGTATCAATGAAAATACTTGAGTTATGACAGTGCAATTTATTTGTCTTTTGTTTTTGCTCGTTTATGAATGTTATTATGAACTGCAGGCAACACCCGAGTTAGAATATGGACGAATGAACATTGGCAGTCGTCCATCAAAACGAAAGCCAAGTGGAGGAATCGAATCGCTCCGAGCTATTCCTTGGATTTTCGCTTGGACACAAACAAGGTTTCATTTACCAGTTTGGCTTGGTTTTGGAGAAGCATTCAAGCATGCAATTGAGAAAGATCCAAAGAATCTTCAAATGCTTCAGGATATGTACAATCAATGGCCTTTCTTTAGGGTTACCATTGACTTGGTTGAGATGGTTTTCGCCAAGGGAGACCCCGGGATCGCTTCCTTATACGACAAACTCTTAGTTACGCCAGAACTGTGTCCATTTGGTGAGCGTTTGAGATCTAAATATGAAGAAACCAAGAGCTTTCTCCTTAAGGTAAATTCTAATTGCTTTTAAACTTGCCATTTGGGATGTAGAGGTTAAATATATTTTCGTTCCTGCAATTTTTGTAATAAATTTTTTTAAAAATTACAAAATTTGTATTCCTATCATGAATGTTTTAAAAGTTAGGTCGGAGAACAAACTGGTGAGACCTCCCAATCATGGTTCAATCGGTTGAACGTGGTTGAACCAGATGACTAATGAAAAAATAAATTATAAATTATTTATTTGAAAGAAGAAAAAATGAATTGGTTGGACCAATCTCCTAAGATATTGAGAACCGACCACGGTTGAACCAACTGGTAGACTGGTCAGTTCCCGATATAACCGTTTGAACCAGCTGCTCTGGTCCCATTCTAAAAACACTGAGTATAATCCTTGATATTAGATTAATGAAGGACTAAAATTTTCTTAGGAAACAAATTAAAATATATTTTAACCAAATTGCAATATAACCTATTGATAGAAGTGGCTATGATTTGAGAATTCTGAAATAGAAAATGAAGTTGGTTCTAATGAGCTCTTTTTATCCCTAGGTTGCTGGTCACAAGGATATTCTTGAAGGAGACCCTTACTTAAAGCAAAGACTACGCCTTAGAGACTCATATATCACAACCCTTAACGTCTTACAAGCCTACACATTGAAGCAAATTCGTGATCCAGATTACCATGTGAAGATGAGGCCACATTTGTCAAAGGAGTATATGGAATCAAGCAAGCCAGCAGCAGAACTTGTTAAACTTAATCCAAAAAGTGAGTATGCTCCTGGTCTTGAGGATACCCTTATTTTGACAATGAAGGGTATAGCTGCTGGCATGCAAAACACTGGTTGATTAAGCTCCATATTATATATGTATTTGTATAATTTGGCTACATAGACAATGTAACGTATTATGTCTGCCAGAGATTTGGATTGGCATCAAATAACTATTACTATATATTATATAATAAAGAATTTGGTTTTGGACAAGGTGTTTCTATAAGTAATATGTATTTATCCTATAAATGTTTAATCAAAGTGTTTGTTTGTGAAGGCATTCTTGATTTTTTTTTAAATTTTCACTTTGTTATTTAATCAGTATATAAAAAATTATGTTTCTATTAATGTAATGTAGCATATAAGAATGACACATGTCCTTGTCATATATATATATATATA
>Ga0315914_1008366_pt1 | contig 13855 bp, 4 predicted proteins | sample MpolenodulesMG_FD_203920 | JGI IMG/M metagenome (GOLD analysis project Ga0315914, IMG submission 203920) | Medicago polymorpha root nodule microbial communities from Los Angeles, California, United States - elongated nodules | ecosystem: Host-associated > Plants > Roots > Nodule | place: USA...
AATAACACGTGGCACCTCACTTAGGGTGCCACGTCAGCGTAGACCGAGTCAATATCAGTCTTGGGGGCCAAAACTGCTACAATTGCAAAACTTAGGGGGCTGTTTTGTAGTTTTTTTCTAAGGGGGCCAAAATCGCAACTTTGGGAAAGTTAGGGGCTTAAAACTGCAATTAAGCCATTTATTTTTCAAGAAGTTAAGGATTAATTTTACATAATAAATATTTGCTATTAATGAAATTCTTAAAATGTGTCATACGGGCACAAGTTTGCATAACCCGATATTTTTTTTATTAAGGAATACACTATTTTTTAATATTTTATTGCAACACTTTCAAAAAAGTATTTTATTACAATAATTTGAGGGGAATGGTTAATAGAATATTGTTTGTTTTTGTTTTGAAAACAATATACCAATTGATGCTCTGCCTATTTCCTTTTATTTAATGTCATTAGCTCATATATTGATTAGAATTGATGAAAAGACAAAATATTTGGCATCAAAATATTCCTTTTGGTTTTATGTTGTTTGCGTAGCTTTTTCCTTTTATATTTTAAAATCATAATGACTCTTTTTTTATATAATAATTAAAATAGCTCTAGAAACTAGTTCTTTGGTTTATTAAAAATAAAGCTTAATAAATAATAACTATACCATTGATTTTGCGAATATGACCTTTATATTTTATTTTATTTTATTTTGGGTTGTGATATTTTTTTTTTGTTTGGATTTACTCTTTGTAAAGTGAAAGAATACTAACCAAAAAATTAAACTCAAGTGGTTAATAAGTTTCATGACCTTTATATTTTATTTTATTTTGGGTTGTGATATTTTTTTTGTTTGGATTTACTCTTTGTAAAATCAAAGAATACTAACCAAAAAATTAAACTCAAGTGGTTAATAAGTTTCATTAAAGCTTAAAAAAATAAATTGGAAAATACAATTTTTGGTATCTTTCGTTACAAAATTAATAACTTGGCAAATAGATTATGTGTTCGCATGTGTATAAGTGGGACCAAATATATCTGATGAGTTTTAAGTTAGATATTTATATGGGACCAAATATATCTTGTGAGTTTTGAGTTAGATATTTATAATAAGTTCATTTTAATTTTATTTTGTTTTCCTCAAAACATTTTTTTATTTTATAACAAATTGATATTTTTAGTTTGTAAAAGTGTACGTCGTTAACCTTTCAAACAAATTGTGTTATTTATTAAAAAAAAACAAATTATGTTATAATTTTTTTGATGTGTCTATTTATTTACACAATGTGTTTAACTCATCTTACACGTACATCCATCAAGCCCTATGTTTACATGACGAATAATATAGGTGAAGTCTTAATTTGTTAGTAAACTTTCAAAGGATTTATGAGTCTTTGATGAATTTACACATGTTTTCAAGACATGTAGACCAATCATAAGGGCTTCATGTTTGTCCGTATAGGATGAGTTAAACACATAAATGTTGAGGAAGGATAACAACACAAATGCTTTTTTTTTTATTGGTTAAAATTTACACAGAACTCACCAAATCATGTGGATTCCATGTAAATTTGGTGGAACTCATATTTATTTTCCAAAACAGACTTTTAACGAAAGACAATTTACTGAGACGTGGAATTCTTCACTCTACGGACATCACGTGCGCAACAGTAGGGTGCGAGAGTACGGAAACGGCAACACACTTATTTCTTCAATGTGACACATCCAGAGAGATTTGGTCTAAAGTCTGGAACTAGTTAGGTATTTCTTTGGTTACTCCTGTTCATCTTCGACATCATTTTACACAGGTTTCCACAATGGCGGGCATGCCGAGATCCTCTCATATATTTTTTAGAACAATTTGGTTTGCTACAGTTTGGGTAATTTGGAAGGAAATGAATTACTGTATATTCAAAAATACAGCTGCTACTTCCGGTGCTCTTATTGAAAAAATCGAGCTAAATTCGTTCTTGTGGTTGAAATCTAAGCATGCCTCCTTTTGTTATAGTTATACTGATTGGTGGAAACATCCGCTTCTGTGTATGGGTATACAGGTGTAATTTATTTTCAGTTTTTGTTGTTCCTTTAGAGGCAGTTTGACTGTGTAAATATTTTCCGGTAGTTCTCCTTTAGCACACCTTGTGCAGGCCGAATCACCGAAGTTTTAATCATATTTCATTTTGATTTATTCAAAAAAAAATTTGATGGAACTCATCATGTGAATTATAACCAATGAAAAAAACGTGTTAAAAAATGTTTATTAAAATGTATGTTACTAGTGTTTCTCCGACCAACACATTAGTTTTTTCTTATAACAAATGTGTTTAAAAGGTTAAGGACTTAAATGTCTAAAGAATAAAAAGACTAGCTTGTTAGAAAACAACTTAAACCAATAATTTTCCCTAAAAAAAAACAAACTTAAACCAATAATTTATTACTGACGTCTAACTTTTTTTTTTGAGGGAATTACTGACGTCTAACTTAAATGGTTGCAAGATATTTGTATATATATATTAATAATGTGGCTCTCGTGGATAATTTCTTTTCTGATTTTTATTAATAATTAAAAATTCAAATATATCAAAATCAAAAGGGTTAAGGGATGAAATTGACTCTAATATACATGAAATATGAAAAATGACTATGTAAAATAAAAAACATATATTATAACCTCTTAATTTGAAATTCTTAACTTATTTACCCTCTAATATACGCGAAGTCCAAAAAAACAATCTAGAGATTGAATTTTTTTTCATGATTGTTTCCAAGCATGTGTTAGGAAGTTAAAATATGGGTACACAAACAATTAAAGAATTTCGACTATGGAAGAATTAATTATGAATATTTAAAACACAAAAAACTCAAATAATAAACAAACGAAAATCTCGAGCTAGAACTCAAATATCTTTATATTGGTTTCTTTAATCAAAGTCACAGGGACACTGATTAACATTACCCTTCATTAAATACTAGCACTAGCAATTATTGATGCCAGAGGGAACACCCCAAGGAATGAAGTAGTTGAAGTTAAATGTGACAGGAGGGTAGTCACCGTAGTATACTGTGGCAGACTCTGGCATCCAACCATCTTTTCCAACCTTAACAAAGAACATATTGCAGATTTTGCCTATACAATCTCCATGTACCTCAAATGGAATCATTGTGCACTGCTTGAAAGAGGAAACCCCTGTATTAGGAGCCGGACTTGAAAGAATCTGTCATTATGTACACAAGCATGGATATCAAACCATTAAATACTAACTCCTTGTGTTGCATATTTATACATGTCTGTATATAAGCTATTTTTATATTGCTCAAAAAAGAAAGCTATTTTTAAAATTAGCATCAATATGTGTAATAAAAAAAATGAGCATCAATATCGTAACTTTTAAAATTGAGCTAATTATTTGTTCAACAAAAATAAGAAGGGTCTTACTCATCTAATTGTATTTCTCTTATGTGTAGATATATGCTTAAGGGTTATGTTAGCTAGTAACTCCGAGACATTAGTTAAGGAAAAAAAAAAGTTAATTTTGTATTGAATTTTTTTTTTTTTTACACTTTTAAAACTTTTTCTGCACAAATTCTAAAATATTTTTACTATATTTATTTTCTTAACTAGTGCCCATGACAACTCATGAGCAGTTTACTAGGGTTAATTATATTCTTAGGGGTAGTGGAGAAAAGAACCTGATTGCCATCAACATCTCCAAGTCCAATTATGATATTGAGTACATCATTTGAATTTGTTGAAGAACTACAGCTTGTCTTTATGTTGATCTTGTAAGTGCAGCTACCTCTAACAAGTTCAGTCTCATTAATCTGAAATATGCATATACAATACATAAAACTTTTTATTTAAGATACAATATGGAATTATTAGATACACTAAGGACTATTTTTGAAGAAAAGAGACATTCATGACAAGTGTATTTTTGTTGTTGTTGTTGAAAACAAATAAGAAAAACTACTGAATATGTTATTCTGAATGATTCTTAATAATTTTGAATTATAAGTGTTAAGTATGGCTCATAAGCACATAAGAAGGGCAAAAGATTAGGGAGAGGAACGAGTGAAATAATACTTGTTAAAACTATAGTAATAATACGAAACTATAACTGCTTAATTTATAATTACAAACGTATGCATATTTGGTTGAACTGCATAAAGAAATGATCGTGTTCCTTGTACTATGACTTATCGATTTTTTTTAATTCTTCCGTGTTGTTGTTCTAACAAAGGGTATTCCCTTGTTTGGATTAATATTTCAAGATAAAAATAAATACGAGAATATAAAATATTTATTTACTTGATGTTGGGTATGTTTAAGCACAGAATATTGGTTCATTGCCATTGGAGGTTGAGGGTGAGTGACGAATGATGGTGTTGCATATGAGAATGCAGCAATGATAGAGAATGTGAGGATTAAGGTAAGAGATTTCATGGTTTAGTTGGTTATTAGTTATGTGTAACCCTTTTTGTGCTTCAAGAGGTGAGAAAAAAAAGAGAGGAAAACCTTGATTGTTTAGATATTCCAAGTTTCTATTCGTTATAGGCTTATAGCATTATGCAATTTTATTTTACTATACACTTTTTAATATTCGATTATAATTTAGCAATATTTGGCATATCAAGAGACCGTTCTTCTTAAAAATAAAATAAAATTAAGAGACCGTTCTGTAACCACAAAAGCAGACCTTTTGTTGCCGTTTTAAAAAGATAATAGTTTTATACATTGGTTTGTTATAATTTTTTTTAAAAAAGTTAAGAATATGAAAGAATGTATCTGATATGGACTTTTTAAAAATGGATTAAATATTTTTTTTAAACAAAAAATGGATTAAATATTGACATACACTCTTTTTTTAGTGAAAAATAAATTTAGTTCTTCTGACACTCTTTGTGTTTGAGAGACTAAGTTTTGATTATATTCCATTTTAGCTTTTTTTATTTAAAAAACACATGATATTTTTTTTTAAAGAGTGTTAACACATGACAGGAAAATTAGTTCTCCTCTAAAATTCGTTGTGCTTGAAGCACTAAATTTTGGTTATATATTTATTTTTAACTTCTTAAAAAAAAACCAAATATTTAAAATAATAAATTTAAAAAAGGTGCATGCATGTCTTCCGAAATCTATAAAATAAAAACCTTACTGGCTTCATGGAAGAACAAATTAGTCTAATAGGTTCTTGAAAAATGCTTTTTCTAATTCACACAATACCAAGAAACACCATAAAATTACAAGTTTAACCACAAATTCGATCAGTAGTTAACTACCGTCGGTTAAAATTTATTGGCAGTTAACTGTCGATGAAGTTATATTAATAATTTCGTGGTATTTCATAACAACCTTTATGTGAGAACATCAATTTTCTAGGTTCTTCTGCTTTACTAAAAGATCACCGACTAATTGCTTATTCACTCCACTCATTTTTATTGGTTTTTTTTTTTTGTTGGATTTTTCATAGATTTCTTTGCTGAATGTGATTATATTCGAGCATGTTAACCACAAAAGTTTTGTTTATTAAAAATAGTGAATAGATAATAAGTTTTGGTACAACAAATGAATTTACATAGAATAGTTGATAAGTTAGCTAATAATTTTTTTTTGACTAAAAATAAATTATATTTATTCATTGAAATTGATAGAGTACAACGATACAATGTCTAAGTATATGACTATATTCAAGTCTCCGGCATACACATGTCTCCGTATCTGCAATATTGACGACGCCAAAGTCATTGATTGGATCTGCATTTGATTTAAGTTGATCTGACAATCTGAACCGAACAAATACCCAAACGAAATAAGAAAGACAAACAACACCGCACAAAGATGATGATCAAAACAACGTCAAACGACAAAATCACGAAATAAAAAACGAAATAAATGTGAAAATCACTTATTTCAATAGAAAAACGAGTTAGAGGGGTGATTTTGGGTCAAAATTGACCATAAATCACTCCTCTTTGGTAGATGATGGAGAATAAACTAGGGATTTGATGATGACTCACAAAAGAGAGAAGATGAAGAAAAAGAAAGAGAGAATGATATTATTAGTAAGTTAGCTAATAACTTTTATTTTTAGGGAAAGTTAGCTAATAACTTATAAATTAACCGATTGAATTTATAGCATTTGAAAAAGTTAGCATATTGTACTTGCTTATAGATGTGAAATGACATAAAAAATATATGTTTAATAAGCATATAATTTTTTTTTTCAATTAAGATAACAATGAGAAAATTAAGAGAAAAAAATTGATAAATTATAAACTACTTGAATCGACTTATTAGAAGCAACCTTATTTGCGACATATTACGCTACTTCTATATATAAAATATACTATTAGCAATAATAGAAGCCAGAGGGTGTTCCCTCTGGAATGAAGTAGTTGAAGTTGAATGTGACAGGAGGGTAGTCACCGTAGGATACGGTGGCAGACTCTGGCATCCAACCATCTGTTCCAATCCTAACAAAGAACAGATTGCAGATTTTGCCCTGCATACAACCTGAATTTATTTCAAATGTCTCCGTCGTACACTGCTTGACAGGAGGGGAGTGACTTAGTAGAATCTGCAATAATATACACATGCATGGATATCAAATTCCATATATAGTTCCAATGCCCGTGGGGCATACGGGCATTGGATAATGGAATAAAAATATAAATATAGTATTAAAAAATGGTAAAAAATGATAAATTTAACTTTTTAAAAGTCAAAATGTTGAAATCAATACAAACATACTACTTTTGGTTTACTGGGCAATGGTTAGCAAAACCCATTTAAATAAGTACATCTGAAAAATTTTTGTTTTTGTTTTTTGTGGATGGGAACTTGAAACGATACTTTGTTGGATAAAATTGAAAATAAAAATCAATAGTTAATTTGTCCTTTTAATTTTGTTATTTCTGTACTAGCAGAAATACGGTCACGTTGTCTGTCCATCTATCTACATTTTTAATTTGTATTATATCAATTTTAATTTAACTTGTTTATTTAATTTTATAATAACTATATTGCTCAAGAAAAATTGGTTTGAAAAAATGTTAACTAAAATTTGTTGTTAGTTTTTTCATTCCTTAAATTATGATGTAGATTTAAATTTAAATTTTGAAAACTAATTAAATTGTTAAGGGTATAAAGACATATTAATAGCAACATAACCATAATTAAAGGATTTAATAAATTTGTTTGAGGTGATTTTGGTATATTAAAAATGGGCAACATTAATAAAATCATGTATCCTCTTTCTATTAGTCCCTAAAAGTTTTCAATCACCATTTTTTATTCATGCTTTTAAATCAACTCATGTGTAGCATTTATGATTTTTTTTTTATGTTTTTTTCGCATAAAAATTCATTTATAATTCATACTTTGTTAAAAATTTCTATTGTTTTTGGGGAGAGATCCTAATAATTGCATAATCATTCCTGAAAATTTTCATTAAAAAATATAAAGTATACACATGAGTTGATTTAAAAATAGGGATCAAAAGTGATGATGAAAAAAGTTAGAGCGACTAAAAATCGAAGAAATTTTTTAGAGGTATCAAAACGGGAATTTGATATATTTACATGAATCAAAAACATATTTAACCCATAAAAAATTAATATCAATATCATAAATTTTAAACTGGAGCTAATTATTTATTCAACAAAAATAAGAGTGATCTAAACTCATATTTCTCTTATGTGTAGAGTAGTTACATGGTTAACAATCATGCTAACTAGTGCTAGAACATTAGTTAAAAAAAAAAAAGAAGTAAATTTTGTATAAAAAAAAAACAAACTTACACTTTTAAGGGTTTGACTTAGGGGTGTTCGCAGTGCAGTTTAGTTCGGTTTTGAGCATAAAAGCCATCCAAACCGTGAGATAAAAAAGCATGCGGTTTAGTTTGGTTCGGTTGATTTTTAAAAAGTCATCCAAACCAAACCAATGCGGCTTGGATTGGTTTGGTTTGTGCGGTTTATCGCGAGATAAAAAAATATTACATTAACTCTAATATTGCCAACTTGTTAGAAAATAAACATAGGACATTTTATTTTGTTGTTTATATGATAAAATATTAGGTAAAACTTATATCAAAATAGGTAAAATTAAGAAGAAACATAAGCATGAAACAAATTATTTGGAAGTAAAGGAAACAAATTCATCACTGAAAATGAATTGAAAGAGATGGAAAGGAACTAGAATCGAACCTGATGGTGCAACAATGAAAAAATCGAATCGAAAGAGATTATTCTTGAGCTATGTAATTGGGCTAGTACATGTTTAAGTAATATTCATTATTCTTGCGGTTTGGTTCGGTTGCTGAGATGCAAACCGCAAACTGAACTGCGCGGTTCAGTGCAAAAGTCGTCCGAACCAAGTGCGGTTTTTTGCGGTTTCAGTTTGAATTGGTTTGATTTGCGGTTTTTTTATTGGGTTGGTTCGGTTTTAAACACCCCTAATTGACTATAAGTGAAGATATTTTTACTATATCTATTTCCGTAATTAGTGTCTCAACTTGTTAACATTTTTCTATGGTTATATTCTTAAGAGATAATAGAGAAAAGAACCTGATTGCCATCAGCGTCTCCAAACCAAGTATCGACTGCATCATTTGAATTTGTTGGAGATCTGCAACTTGTCTTTATGTCGATCTTGTAAGTGCAGCTACCTTGGACTAGTTCAGTCTCATTAATCTGAAACATGTATATACAAATGCATATAATCTTTTATTTAAGATACAATATGGAATAATTAGGTACACATTCATGTGTACACTAATGACTATTTTTTGGAGAAAAGGGATATTCATGAAAATTGCTTTTTTGTTGTTGTTGAAAACAAATAACAAAAACTACTGAAAAGGGATATTCTGAATGATTTTTAATAATTTTGAATCTTTAGTGTTGAGTATGGCTCATAAGCACATGAGAAAGGCAAAGGATGAGGGAGCGTAACGAATGGAGTGACACTTGTTGTAATTTGGACAGCAGTATTATGTATATATATAGCAGCTGTTTTGTAATTACAGACGTATGCATATTTGGTTGAACTGCATAAACAAGTTATAGTGTTCATTGTATTATGATTTATCGATTTTTTTTAAATTCTTCTGTGTTTATTGTAACAAAAGGGTATGGTTAAGCATGTAATATTTCAAAGTAAAATTAGAAATGAGAATATAAATTTTTTTTACTTGTTGTTGGGCATGGTTAAGCATATAATATTGGTTCATTTGAGGTTGAGGGCGCGTGACCAATGATGGTGTTGCATGTGAGAATGCAGCAATGATGGAGAATGTGAGAATTAAGGTAAATGATTTCATGGTTTAGTTGGTTATTAGTTACTTGTAATCCTTTGTGTGCTTCAAGAGGAGAGAAAATTGGGGCACCTGAATTGTTTAGATATTTCAAGTTTCTATTAGTTATACGGTTATAGCATTATAAAGGGCAGGGGGCTATATTTAACAACACGTCAAATGCCAACTATACACTTTTTAATATTTGATTTTTTTTATAGTAAAAGATGCTTATAACATTTCATTAAATATAAGAGTGTTAATACAATGAGGTATATAAAATAAGTAGCGGGTCTAGTTGATAATGCGGCTACCCCTGTTAAAGTATGAGTGATCTCATTTATTTGTGTCATATTAAATTTAAACTGAGTGGGGGAAAAATTCCTGCAATTATGACTCGACCAAACTCCGTAACATCAACCAGGATCATATGGAAAGTATTTGTAGTTGTTTTTGAATCAAGCATGAAGTCGAAATTATCAAATCGTATATCATTGATCTATTGAAACACATGCTTCACCCACATCCACAAAGTGCACAACGGAGTAACACACAATGTTTTTGCCAAAGCAAATGCACCCTATTTACCTTGGAGACATATACATGTAACATATATCTGTTATGTTAATCCGACTCGAAAAAGCGGCATCAATGTTACATTTGAGTTAAGAGGAACAAGTGGAATGATGCTTGTTGAAATTTGGACCGCACTATTATATATACGAGTTGTAACATTGTATATTCTAATTCATTCAAGTAATAATACAAAACTATAACTGTTTTATAATTACAAACGTATGCTTATTTGGTCGAACTGTGTAAAGAAATGATCGTGTTCTGTTCATTGTATTATGATTTATGGATTTTTTTTTTAATTCTTCCGTGTTGATGTTCTAACAAAAGGGTATTCCCCTGTTGTTTGGATTAATATTTCAAAATAAAAATAAATACGAGAGTATAAAATTTATTTACTTGATGTTGGGTATGTTTAAGCATAGAATATTGGTTCATTGCCATTGGAGGTTGAGGGTGAGTGACGAATGATGGTGTTGCATATGAGAATACAGCAATGATAGAAAATGTGAGGATTAAGGTAAGAGATTTCATGGTTTAATTGGTTATTAGTTATGTGTAACCCTTTTTGTGCTTCAAGAGGTGAGAAAAAAAAGAGAGGAAAACCTTGATTGTTTAGATATTCCAAGTTTCTATTCGTTATAGGCTTATAGCATTATGCAAAAAAAAAATTACTACACACTTTTTAATATTTGATTATAATTTAGCATATCATATCAAGAGACCGTTCTTCTTTCAAAATAAAAAAAATAAAATTAAGAGACCGTTCTGTAACCAAAGAATCAAACTTTTTAAAAAAAATGATAACAAACCAATGTAAAACTATTATTGTTTAAAACGGTAACAAAAGGTAAGAATATAATTTATTTATTTTTTGGTGGTGGCCAGGATTCAAACCCTGGACCTTGCTTATTTTATGCATTGTTCATACCAACTGAGTTAAGCTCACGAGGACATGTATGATATGGACTTTGTAAAAATGGATTAAATTTTGACATATACTCATTTTTAGTTCATTCAAAAAAAAAATATTCTCTTTACAAAAAAAAAAAGTAAAAAATAAATTTAGTTCTCCTCAAACACTCTGTTTAAATAAAAACATGATATTTTTTTTTGAAAGAGTGTTAACACAGGACATAAAATTAGTTCTCCTATTATCGTTGTGCTTGAAACACTAAGTTTTGGTTATATATTTTATTTTAGTTATTTAAAAAACAAAACCGGACATGAAATATAATAATTTAAAAAAGGTGCACATATGTCTTCTCAAACCTATAAAATAAAAACCTTATTGGCTTCATGGAAGAACAAATTAGTCTAATAGGTTCTTAAAAAATGCTTTTTCCACTTCACACAATACTAAGAAACACCATAAAATTACAAGTTTAATTAACCTCAAATTGGATCGGTAGTTAATTACCGTCGGTTAAAATTTATCGGTACTTAACTACCGATGAGGTTATATTGATAATTTCGTAGTATTTCATAACAACCTTTATTGTGGGAACATCAATTTTATAGGTTCTTCTGCTTTACTGAAAGATCAGCGACTAATTGCTTATTCAGTCCACTCATTTTTATTGTATTTTTTGAATTTTTCATAGATTTCTTTGCTGAAAGTAATTATATTCGAGCATGTTAACCACAAAAGTTTTGTTCAGTAAAAATAGTGAATAAATAATAAGTTTCGGTACAACGAATGAATTTACATAGAATAGCTGAAAAGTTAGCAAATAATTTTTTTGACTAAAAATAAATGATATTCATCCAAATTGATAAAGTACAACGATACAATGCAAATTCGCAAAAAATAAAAAAGATGAATATGCGATCAAACTAACAACATCCATGTTAATAACATAAAACAGAAAAGTACAAAAGCCTAGGTATATGACTATATTCAAGTCTCTTGAATACACATGTCTCCGGATCTGCAACGTTAACGACGCCAAAGTCATTGATTAGATTTGCACTGGATTCAAGCTGATCTGACAATTTGAACTGAACAAATTCCCGAACGAAACAAGAAAGACAAACAACACCGCACAAAGACGACGAACAAAACAACGACGCACTACAACAACGAAATCACGAAAGAAAAACGAAAAAAATGTGAAAATTACTTATTTCAATAAAAGGGAAAGACAAAAACGAGTTAGAGGGGTGATTTTTGGTCAAAAATTGACCATTGATGACAGTCCGTCATTCCACATTTTTAGAGTCTTTTTATGATATTTTTGAGTTCACAAGCAAGCTTAAGCAGCAAGAAAAACTGAAGAAACTGAAAAAAGGGAATTGTGTCACAATTACTGAAAAACGTGTCACAATTTGGAGCTTTCAAGAAACAGACATTCGACATTGGTGAAAACGTGTCACGATGGCAAAAACATGACACGATTATGGAAACCCTAATTTAGGTGGTTTGTTACACAAGCAGAAACGTGTCACGATTTACTTAAACCGTGCCACGATTTTAGGAGCAGTTGTTGCCTATTTAAGCTGAAGACTATTGTGAAAACAAGGGTTACGAATTGGAGAGAGCAAAGTGAGATTTTGAGACCTAAAGACGGCTAGGAGAGCGATTTCTTCAACCTTCTATCATTTCATGTATGTTTTGATTCCATTATAGATTATGCTATTTGCAAACTCAATTATGAGTAGCTAAATCTCTTAGAGATTAGGTATGAGATGATTCTTTGTAACCCTAATTGAACCATGTTGCTGTGAAACTCTATTTATTGTGAATGACAATCTAGTTTTTATTCAATTCAATTGTTCTTAATGTTTTTTATATCCTGATCAAATATAAACATGATTTAGTGAGAATGAATGACTACTGACCGTAACTTTCTACTTAGACCTAATTGAATTGTTCTAATAAACAAGGTTAGTCTAGGAATGGATAATCGTTTATTAGTGATAATAGGTTAACGTGCTTAAAACCTTCAAATATTATTAGACCACCTAAGAAATTAGGGGCGGTAGTTTGAGAAGAGGGTCCTAACTCAAAGGATTGATTAGGACTATTTTGTTAACTATCGTGGAACTAGAAAATCATTCATAAAAATAGGTGCAGTATACCAATTAGGGGAACATAGATGATTCGAAAGACCTGATCTCATCTCTCTCTTATTCTTTAAAACTAGTCTTTACTTTTTGTTCTTACTTTTATGCAAACAAACCAACCAACTGTCTCGTGGCAAAACAAAATAACCTTTATACATCCTAAATAATAACGCCATTGAATTATTGAAGTTAACACAGTCCTTGTGGGAACGGTCTTATTTTATTACTTCGATAGTGTCATACCCCAATTTTTGACCTAAGATGTCACTGACACGTGCCGTTTTGACTCTACATTCATACACAATTTGACCTGATTGATCTCTGATTTTCAGTGGAAAAATTCGGCAGAGAGGTATTTTAAAATACCTCATTTTGGTTCCGAGTCGGGCCCTCTTCTCTCAATTTCCATTTTTCATTTTTATTTTACTTCGTTTTCTTTTATTTTAGTTTATTGTTAACACTTTTTTAGTAAGTCCAAAATCACATGTTTATGTCAAAAAAAATTGCATCCCAGCCATGCCTCAATTTCTGGCAATACACAGAGTCAACATTTGTCTTTTTCCTTTTCCATTTTGCAAAAACGCTTTCCACATTTAACTGCCTTCGTCACCACTTAATCCAATTTAATTAGAATTTAATTTCTTGCCAAACGAATGTTGAAGCAAAAATCCCTTTAAAATTGTTTTTAAATGATAAACAAACTCTTGTATTAAAATTAATATTATAATTTTATTTGGTTATTTAATGTGTGCTCTTGAGTGAATTTTATTAAGGATAGGAAAGTCCAATTCTCACACATTATTAAAGCCCGAGATGATTAAGCTCAAGCTCTCAAGAACATTATAATGATAATTCATTATTAATCAAGAAAGGTTAATTAAAGCAATCACAAAGGAGAGCCATGCAAGGGAAAATTGCCTTTCATTCATGTGCTAATCA
>Ga0315914_1008367_pt1 | contig 13855 bp, 6 predicted proteins | sample MpolenodulesMG_FD_203920 | JGI IMG/M metagenome (GOLD analysis project Ga0315914, IMG submission 203920) | Medicago polymorpha root nodule microbial communities from Los Angeles, California, United States - elongated nodules | ecosystem: Host-associated > Plants > Roots > Nodule | place: USA...
ATTCTTTTTTTGCTTTTTTTTTTTTTTTTGTACTTTTTGACTATGATGATGGTGATGTATTATTATGACATGTTTCGTACCGTTTCGTATTTCTATGACATTTTCGTACGTTTTATATTATTTCTTGCGCTTTATTTTTTATCATGTTGAATATTATGTCGTACATTTTATATTCATGAATTTGCAATTGGATGAAAAAAAAAATGAAAAATGATGTTTAAAATGGTATGTATAAAACATGGTCAAATGTGGGAAAAAAAAGGGAAGGAGAAAGCTGTTGGAATTTGAACCAAGAATGCTAGGTTCAACGGTAGTTAACTGCTGCCAGATCTCCCAACGGTAATGCACCAGATCTCATCAGAACTCCGCAGTTAAGTGTGTTTGAGCGAGAGTAGTACTAAAATGGATGACTTCCTGGAAAGTCCTTGTGTTGCACCTCTTTTTAACTTGGGAGGGATTTTTTTTACTATATACCTCTGAGGGCAAATTGGTATTTTATCTGAGTTTTTAGGAAGTTTTTGATGTCAGAACAACAATTTTCATTTCGAATTGGTATGAGCGAGTGTTGGCCCAATAGACGCTAATCGGCCCATTGCAATTAAAAGATCAAGTGGCCTAAACTCATATTTAACTTCAATCCTCTATAGATATGCAGTTTTGACCATGAGGACGTTTAAACTGGGTTTTGGGTTCAACATGAAAGTTGTAGCTATGTTCTTTAGATTTGAAAATCAAATTCGCACGCCTCAATTGCATAATTGCAACAAAAGTTATGATCGTGGTGGTGAACAAGGGTCATTAAATATGAAAATTAATCAATATGATATTAGGCACGGAAAGCTCTCAAAATGCAAGACTATAAAGGATGTGCCAAAATGACTGATCAACTGGGTAGGGCAGATTGGTATGTAAATTGAAGGAATCTTTTTATGGTCTAAAGTAGTCCTCAAGGAAGTCGTACACACACTTTGATTCCTACATGCTTCAGACTGGCTAGAACATATTTGAGTATTACAATTGTATTTATTTTAGGAGCCTTGGTGATGGTTATTTTATATTTCTACTATTATGTCAATTACATATTGATTGTAGCTAGTCATTTAAATGACATAACTAAAATATAAATCATATTGGGAAATGAATTTGACATGACTTAGGTGTTGTTAAGAAGATTTTTGGGATGGATATTGACAAGGATATGAGTGCCAGAAAATTATATATGGTTCTCTTAGAAAATCTATTTTGAAAATGTACTAGACATATTGACAAGGATAATGTTAAAGTCGTGAGTACTCCTTTGGTGAATCACTTTAAGCTCTTATTGGGTCAGTGTTTAAACATAGATACAAAAGTTTAGTATATGTCGAAAGTTCAGTGTTAATATAAATTATTTTTTTGAATAAATCAAAATGATATATTAAACGAACAACATATTATCTTCCCGACACAAGATGTACTACGGAAGACAGCCGTAAAATACAACAATCGTTCGGCAAAAAATAAAACAAATTAACCAATGCCCGCACATAGAAATGGGGTTTGACACCAGTTATGATAGCTATAGAGAAAAATGGCAAATTTAGCTTTAAACCAAGAGAAGGAGAGAAGTTTAACATTCTCCAAAAAGTGAGCTGGAGAGGTTTCTTTGTTGTTAAACAACCTATCATTTCTTCCCTTTCATATCACCCACGAACAAGCAAACCAAATCAAATGCATTAGAGAGCATATCTAGATTTTAAAAAACCAGAAGATGTACCGAACAGATAAAAATGACCCTGAATATTAGATGGATCCGCTGAAAAAATACCGAGCCAATTCCTAACCAAGTGCCATAACTGACCAAAAAGAAGACATGTCAAAAAAGATGTGACTTTGATTCATGCTGTCCACAGCCCGATACACACAGCTGAGCCTCAGAAGATATAATGCCTCTACGGATCAAATTTGTCTTTAAGGGCAAGCTATTACAAAATCTTTCATTGATAATATAATGGAATTGTAGTTGCTTTGGAGTCGAAGACAAAATTAGTCGAACTTCGTCAATAAATAGTATGTGTGTCTTTGTTTGTGCTTATATATTTTTAATCTTTTAAACCGAGTATTGTTGTGCACAAGGGCAACATCATCCTTTGCACAGGGCCTCAAACTTAGAGGGACTTCAAAATTTAAAAAAAAAAGTTGTACCTACGGATAAAATCTGTCACTAAATGTCTTTTTTTTTTTGTAGGTAAATATCTGAAATACAACAATTTTGCAGTCAATTATGCATTATGTATAGATAAATGTTTATTTGTCTATAGATAAAAGTCATATTTGAACAATTGCTTATATATTTAAGTACAACTTGTCAAGTGATGTTGGATTGTTTTTTCCAATTCTTTTTAAATGAAAACTGCCAAGATTATAACAGGTCTCTGAATTCTCAGGAAAGACCTTGGAGATTAGTTTTTTTTTATTGTATAATTTTATCATTCAATAAGAGATACATAATTCAAAAGAATATAAATATTTGCTTGCTTTGCTTGTTAATTACTTTAATACGTTTCTTAAAAAAAATTACTTTAATACGTTGACAAATTTTGATAGCATGGAATCCAGTCTTGGGCATGCAGCAGTGTTAAAACTTTTAGGAAGAGCTTGCCGCCCATTTGGGTTCCACAATACTCGAAAGATTAATCTCTGCAGTTGCACGCAGAGGATATTTGGTTTACACCCAAAAAAAATTTCGATAGCATTGATACTTTCTCATATATACTTGCTCAAAAAAAAAAATACATTCTCTTACTCACTCCGTCCTAGTTTAATTGAGCCATTTTCTCATTTCGCACATATTAAGAAAAATGTATAAATGATAGAGAGAGAAAAATAATTTTGAGTGTCTTTATTTGATGCATTCTTCTTTATCATAAATGTAAAGTAGAATATATTGAATTGAGAGTGGTCAAAATAGTATAGTATTAATTAGAATTATAAAGGAAAAACGTAATTAATATTGTATTGAAAAGTAAAACGACTCAATTATTTTAGAACACTTTTTTTTTGCAAATGACTCAGTTATCGTGGAACAGAGGAGTATATGGTTTATGAAATGCAGTGAGATTATACTCGTAAAATGTGAACAGAGTCTCATTCATCAATTGTGTGGAATAATATCGACTCTGACACAAAGTCCCATTCATCAAGTCCCATTCAGAAAGCTTCTCTTTTTACGTTTGTGTTAGTGTTAGAGGTCGACACAAAGCTCCAAAAAACTAAATAACGCATCTACGTAGAAACCAGAACACGATAAACTACTCTGAAATTACATTGATTGTGCATTTACTGTACTCTCTTCAATTTACTATAAAGTACTACCCTCTATCTTCAATATGAGTAGTTGTTAAAAAAAAGAACTTCAACTATGAGTAATACACTTAAGTTTATTTTACACATATTAAAAAAGACGAGTAAATGAAAAGAGAATGATTTCATCAAATTGATATATTCACAATTAAAGAGTAAATTATTATTTATTAAAAAAAAAAAAGAAGATATTAAATAAAATTACTCTCCCAATTTTTATTTTACTTTTATAAGTGATGTGCGTATTATTAATTAAACTGTACGATCAAAATTAATATTATATTAAAATGTTTCCGTGTCAAGGGTCAGTTCATTCATCAATATTTTAATCTTTGGTTAGTCTTAGCAAATACTTACACATCGTCTTTGTTTATAATTTGGTTTCGTACTCATATGCGATTGATTCTTGTTTGTTAGGATCGACTAGGGTTTTGTTATATTTATATGTAAATCCATTGGGTTGATTACCACTTTTGTGTGAATTTAGTGGGCAAATATATACCCCCAATTTTTTTAACTTTTTTCTTTTTTATTGATATATTTTGTTTGCTTAAAAAGTTACATCAAAATTTTTGCCGTGTCAATTATTTAAAGATAATTTATTGTACTTATGTCACTTGTTTTGGGTAAATTGGAGAAATTAACATATAATCAGAAGACTATAACTTAATTGCTTTTGTTTTAGAGGAACTACAATCGATTGTACGAATGTAACATTGATTTTGTCATGTTTAATTTCTTTTGAGTGGAATTGATTTTACAGAATCTGCATATTTTACATCTACAAAAAGAATTTGTAAAACTTTTAATTTTAAAATTAATTTTTACATGTAAATTTACTTTTGAACTTTATCCAAACACAAATACTTTACATTTAACTCCCATATATATTTTTTTATATAAAAAACATTCACTGAACTTTTAAACACAATCATTTTTATAAAATTAGTTCAATCAAAATCAATTTTCGTCAACACAAAACCAAACATAGACCTATAATATCACACCATCTAGGTTACAAAAATATCATTTTTCTAATAAGAAAAAAGTTATTAAAAAAATATCTTGAACCAACCAACCCAACCCTGCCCCAAGTGACAGCAATTCAAAATCCAAAAAGAACAAGGTTACTTCAGTCATTTCCTTAATTAAATATACACAAAACTCCCTACCCGTTTACCAAGCTCCTAAATTAAGTAATCAATCAAAATAAATACAAACACCACCCACTCTTCATCTATAAATCTCAAGTCACATTCATCCCTCATCATAACAATCAAAAACTCTAGCAAAAAAAAACTATAGCCAAAGAAATTCACCTTCCAAAAAAAAAAAAAAATGAGAACAAGTAACCATTTAATTGGTGTACTAAACTTCTTAACCTTCTTACTATCAATTCCAATCCTAGGAGGTGGAATATGGCTAAGCAGTAGAGCAAACAACACAGACTGTCTCAAATTTCTTCAATGGCCATTAATTATAATAGGAGTTTCCATCATGGTTGTTTCATTAGCCGGTTTTGCAGGGGCGTGTTACCGTAACACTTTCTTGTTACGTTTCTACCTTGTTGTCATGTTCTTTGTCATTGGTGTGCTTATTGGATTTATAATATTTGCTTATGTTGTAACGGATAAAGGGTCTGGAAGAAGGGTTATGAATAGAGGGTATTTGGATTATTATTTGGAAGATTATTCTGGGTGGTTGGAAGAGAGAGTGGCTAGTGATGAGTATTGGGGGAAGATTAGTTCTTGTATAAGGGATTCTAAAGCTTGTAGGAAGTTGGCTAGGAATTTTAATGATGTTCCTGAGACTGCTGATATGTTCTTTGAAAGAAAACTCAATCCTATTCAGGTATGTTCTTATATCTGGATCTATTTGTTGTTTTTATGCTTAATCAATGATTTTTTTTATTTTTTTTTGTGGTGATTGAAGTTTGAATCTCGAACCTTGTATATATTATGCATTGTTCCTATTAACTGAGTTAAGCTCACAATGACGATATTTTTTCTATTTAAAAGAAACTATGAAGTAATAAAGATGTTTAGGAATTTTTGGGATTTTAGGAGAGGAGTTTTTCGAGGAACCAGTGTAATTAGGGTCATCAGCATGTAGCAAACACTAAAAGTTACTTACTACTAAATGAAATATAAGAAAAAAACAAATTAGAGGTCTAATGTATTTGATTCAAATTCTGCACTAAATACATTTTACATTTTAAATTGTTTTAAGGGAATAGAAGTTAATTACAGTTTTAATGGATGTTTTAAAAATTAGATTAGATCAACCCTAAAAGGTTTATGAATCATGGTTTAATTGATTGAACCGTATGTTATTAAATAAAGAAAATTGAAAAGTAAAAAGTAATAAATAAATAAAAATGTACAAAAATGAAAGTAAAAATTGATTGAATTAACCATAGTCATATGATTTAACCCGATTCAATATAAGTTCAATCGAACTATAGTACAACGTCCGGGGATCAAATCAACCGATGAACTAAATTTTGACTCAATTAACTGAACATCTCAAAAAAAATAGTTTCTTTGGACATGAAATTTCAAAAATATCTATTTAGCCACTTAAGTCCTATGCTTCTCCTAGAGTGTGCTATGCTAAGATTGAAAATTATGTATTTCTTACAACTGTACTATACCTATTGGGTGATGCGTTTATTTTTTTAAAAAATTGAAATATATATTAAAGTTTGTTTGAATTTTTTGTTACATTTAGTTTTTAAAGAAAAGTATGGGTTGTTGCTTTGGAGAGAAACAAATTGAATAGCATGAAGTGCATTTGTTTCATTAAATTGGTAGATCTGACTCTTGCAGTATGGAACCAACCCTGCAGCATGTGGAGATGATGGGTTTTGACTCATCAATCTCCTAAAGTTGTGTTTCTTTATTTTTCTAATTTATTGCAACCCCATGTTAACTTAACGGTGCATGAAATAAAACTAATAGAAAAAAAAAACGACTTTGACAAAAATAGCATAGCAATAATGTAGGTTTGATAATTGATATTATGGTTGCATCACTGTTGATACCAAAGGTGTCATCATCATATATGTGATATGTCTTGCTATATATATGTCAATAGTTTACATCATAATGATAAAAAATAATGGTACAAAAGAATGATATATATTTTGACGATGATATAATATAAGATATTATGGAAATGAGTTGAGACAAAGAAAGTGATGGAATGAGGTAGGGCCATATGGGACGGTGGCCACGTTTCTACATATAATGAATTGTTATGAGATTTGAATCTATTCATAAAACATAACTATGATTGCAATTTTTTTTCTTTCTATTACCTAAGATAGTAGAATTACTTTAACTTGAAACAAGAAGATATGGTGATGGAGGCATGCGATTAGTTAGAGTTTAATATTGTACAAGTAGTTTTTTAAATTTGATTTGAAAATATGTGTTTACGTATGGGATTAGAAAATAAGTTTTGAAACTTGATCCCAAAGTTTTACTATTTGAGACCGAATTTGAAACTTATGAAACATCAATTGAAGAATTCGATGAACGTCTCTCTTTTCTAGCATTAAGTTTTATTTTAATATTCTTACAACAACAAAAAAACAATTTATTTTCATATTGTTTTTATCCATAACACCGACCTTTTTTCTTTATTGGTAGTAATTAACTATTGTGTTATCAACTTTGCGTATGCAATTAGACTATTATTGACTTAATTTTAATTTTTTTGGTTTATGTTTTGGCTCCATTTACATCCATTTTTATGACTTTAATTTGGTTGGCAAACATGATGTGTATATCTAACCTAAAAGTTTGTCACCTTATGCTTTTTACAAGCTCCCCCAACTCACATAACATAAGAATGTTCTATGTTCTATAAGAATATCTTCTCCCTTTTTGGATGTGTGTCAGTATTATATATATTTGTAATACTCTCGAAAAAAGGTACGTAAATAAAACCCTAAACTCTTAATTGAAAATATGGTCAATATATTTATGATGAAGGCCCTGACTTATAATATTGGTCATAATAATGCTTTAAGTCCTTTTTAAGGGATATCACACGTTTACATCTTTTGCATGACTTGAAAGTGTTCTTATCCTATAAAGTTTTCTGCCAATTTGGTCCTTTGATTATGTGAGTGGCAGGCCATGTCGGCATGTAATCCATGCCACAAAACAAGGCCGCTTTTGATGGAACGCCATAACATTTTTCTATGGGGCAATTGTAGTAGTCTAATAGTGACCTAGCACGTGAGATAAAGACAAACACAAAAATCATTTTCTTCCAAAGCAATTTCATTTTAATAGTATATATATTTGTTTGGGAGAAATAAAGAGGTTTTTTTAATTCGTAGTTTGATTCTAAATTTAGGAGTGGAGTAAAATTTCTTATTCAACTTTACTAACATAGTGGGACATAAATGATACATATTTGAGTCTTTTAATTATTTTATTTAAGATAGGATCTCTGGCCTATATGTATGTATGAAAAATATTCGTTTAAAGATTTCAATTCTTCAATCATATCTCAGTTATTTTCATATCACATGTAGTTAGAGTCTGTATACACATATATGTAGTTATTAAGTTAAAGCCTATATTAGTTAGTGTTAGAACAACAACTAGTAACAACAAATTAAATAAGAAAACGAAATAGAGAGACAATGAACACAATATTTGTTAACGCAGTTTGGCCAATTATGCCTACCTCTGCGACTATAGAGTAGCTATAGTTTTGTTTCTATTATTGTGATGAGAATTAGGGTTTCAGTATTACAAACAATATATATAATACTACTATGATTCTGTTTACAATATTACCTCTGAACTGTACCGCAGGGCCCTCCCGCAACCCATAGTCGCCCCTTGTCTTCATCAGTATCTTATATATATGAGTCATACTTCAACGGTTAGAGTCTGTATATACATATATGTAGGGAGCCAAAAACTCTAATTATGGTTGATTAGGAAAAAGAATCATACATTTCTAATGTGGTCCTTTTTTTATTTATCTACAGTCTGGTTGTTGCAAGCCTCCAACAGATTGTGGCTATTTGTATCAAAACGAGACAGTATGGACTCAAGGAGCAGGACTAGTTGGAACAAACCCTGACTGCAACAAATGGAACAATGACCAAGAACAACTTTGTTATGATTGTGATTCTTGCAAAGCTGGTGTACTTGGTAGTCTCAAGAAGAGTTGGAGGAAAGTCTCAGTGATTAATATTGTTGTTATGATCATCCTAGTAATTGTTTACATAGTTGCTTATTATGCATATAGAAACAACAAAAAGATGGATAATGGTGAACCTTATGGTGAAGCAAGGATGACAAAGTCACAACCTAGTGCTTTTCATCTTTAATTAATTAATTGTACTATGTAGCTTTAAGCTATTTATGTTAGGATTTTGAGGATTGGCTTTGTTTTGTATCAAACCGTAGTAGTATGTATGACTTTGGATTTAATCTTGCAAGGTGAAAGGTTTGATGTATTATTTGGTTACAGTTTATTAGCCTTTTGTTTTTGGTTTGAAGATACTCATTTTGTATATTTGTTGGAATTAAGTATTGATACATCTTTGTAAATTAGAAGAAGTATCTTGCATCTAATCATAATAAATGGTCGTGCTTGAATTTTAATTTCATCTATAAACTTTTTTTTTATAAGTTTCCTTCACTTGATCCTATTTGAGGCATTGTAGACACTAAATACGAACAACTCTTCAATCAAAATTTGAAACTTAATTCGTCTAAGTTATGAAATTCTAACCTCTTTTTTGCTAGTCTCAACCTTTGGTGAGTGTAGAAAACTGGTGTTGAATCTGGTATAACTCCATGGTGGCAGCAATTCAGAATTTACTTAACAAGAGAGGGATATTGGATAGAAGGCTACAATTTTGTCTTGCATCCTATGAATTGTAAACTTTTTGCACCCCGTTTTTCCCACTAATACTTTATTAATATTTTTGAAGCTGATTTTATCTCCCACAATTTCTAAAATACCGACTCCATTTAGATGCACCGTTTTGGACGGACAAAATGACATTATTTTTCCCACATTCAGAATGTTGCATATGGGAAAAATTGCGAAAATTAATTTACCATGTAGCTAAAATTAATTTAAAATTTTAAAAAATTACATAAAATATAAAGCATTAAATAAGTTTTTGGTCCCTAAAAAAATCTTAAATTCATTTTTAGCCCCTCTAATTTTTAATAGCAAGTTTTGATCTCCAAATATTTTCCGCCATGACTTTTTTAGTCCCTACTTTTAAGTAAATTCATGTACATCCTTCAAAATATTGATATTGTTTTTACAATAATGTTTAGTACATTATAAAAATCTTTCTTCTAAAAGTTTTAATATATTTAGCAAGGGATAAAAAAAATATGAATTTTATAAATATTTAGCGATTAAAAATACATATTTAATAATTCAACCTTAAAATAAAAATAGCATAAAATGATAGAACTACACCATGGTATCAAGTGTCACCTAAAAAAGCTTACTAATAATTTTACACCTAACAATCAAATGGTGCAAATTGGACCACCTCCCCCCCTCCCCCCCAATGAATCAATAAGCCATTGGTGTTTTGTGAAAAAAGCGATGAGAATCTAATCCATAACATATAACAACAATGTCTCTCAAATTATCAACACTTTATCTCCTTGCTTACAACTCTTTTCAAGCAATTGGATGGTTCGTATCGTTAATCATCATTTTGTACAATCTTCTCTCTACTTCCTCCATCACTGGAACTTATGCTTCTGCTGGCACCTTAATTAGTCAGTATATTATTACTCTTGTTATTTTTATTTATTATTATTCACCTTACTCACACATACATTATTAATCATTAATTCAACAATATTTTGTTGGTTCAAGGTTTTCTGCAATGTGCTGCATTCTTGGAAGTTATACACGGTGCCATTGGTAGGTTTTACACTGTCATTCATTCAATTACCTTCTAACTGTTATATGATTAATAAAATATGTCACACGTCTTGAAATGAATTTCAGGACTGGTGCCGAGCGGAGCGTTGCTTCCTCTGATGCAATGGGGAGGAAGGACTCACTTTGTGCTTGCCATTGTTAATGGAATTCATGAGGTTCCATTTTATTATATGGATATTGCCATTATTTTAGATTATTGAATTGATTGACGTTAATCTTGATGCATCTTGATGACATAGGAAATAATTATAGATTAATGTCAAAATTTATATATATGATCTGTATGATAGTAATTTTGATTCAGAACTATTTATCTGATAGGATGTTGTTGGATGAGTTTAACTGTTATTGTAACTCTTCTGGTGTAATTTGATCACTCCTCTAACTCGTGTCTTTGGTTGTGTGCTTTCTCTAGGTCCAGGAGTTACCTCCCGTTTTTATCACTTTTCTTGCGTGGAGCATAGGCGAGGTAATTCATTTACTTTTTATTGGATTGAATTTGATGTAGTTCATTTATGTTTAGTATGACTTATATACAGAAATTGGTGATCGAGCATAGCATTGCATAATTGAAAAACACAGCTTTGTACTCTATATCTCTAACCACTGGATAATTGAAAAACTACATCAGACACTATACTGTCAGAGACGTAGGCACAATTGGTCGAATTCCATGATCAATCGTTTGTATTCCTGTCTGCGTTTTTTTGTATGTGTTTTTTTAGAGTTGGACTGTTCTAACAATTTAGTTACTACCTTGACCTTGCTTTCGGTTTAAACTGTTATTAGTTGTAAGAATACTTAAAGCAATTTATGATAAGCAGTGTTGGTGTTAGGTACTCATATTAATCAAGGAGAAAAAAGGACATTATTTTATCATCTAGATGATATGATTTGTTTTAGCAGACTAATAATGAGAAAATTCATTCATAAAAACACGCGAGAAAAACACTGTTCTTAGCGTTCTGCGATTGATTTCTCTGTTAGTTTATGTTTTGTACTGTAGCCTTTTTCTTTTTCTTTTTTGCTTATACCCTATGAAGCACGGATATGGACACGGACACTGATACGCTGACACCGTTAATAAATGAGAAAATCACATAATTCAGTGTAATTATATGTGACGTGTCCGACGCCAGGACACGCCTAATCCGAGGAGTGTCCGTGCTTCATTTATACTTAACTCATGTTTGTGGTATACTATGTTTACAATCCAAATCCATAAATATTGTGTTATAAGGAATATAACATGACTTAAATGATGATTTTGCTTCAATCTTTGGAGATGCAGATCATTAGATATTCACATTATGCTTTCAGTTGCTTGGGGAACTGTCCTTCTTGGATCACCTATATCAGGCATTTTTCTATCTTACTATTCTATATTCTCCATAGTGATGGAGATATGAGGTTAACAAGTTAGATTAATACAATATTGTTTTGAAGTATATGCTTGCCTCTTTATCTTTTGATTATTAGGTACACCGCGTTTATTGTGATTTATCCTGTGGGAGTCTTTCCTGGAGAAAGTGAGTTCATATAATTATATCACCCTCTTATCGTCAAAGTTTTGTTTATCAATGAATTTTAAATTGAGTGCTCGCTCATTTCATTCTTATGCAAGTATCATCAACATTTTTATAAACTAGTGCAACTGATTAGTCAATACAATGCAGTATGGTTGATGTACCAGGCGCTTCCAATTATAAAGGAGAAGAATATCTATGCTGATTCCTTTTCAAGCCTCCCATTTAGTTATTATTATTTCCTTAAGGTAAATTTTTATGTGTAATCTATAATCTCAAAAGGAGCTGATAGTTGCCATCAATTAGTCATGGTTTTTTTGGTCTTCTATAACCTTAGTCTTGGAAATTGACTCATACATGTAGAAATTCGCTCAGTTTCACTATGATATAAAATGTTATTTTGTTCCCTTTCAATTTTGTTTTGATCTGCACCTATGAATTGTTTCTTCTTACAATTGATGCTTCATTTCTCTCGATCAGGTCCTAATCGTAGTTTATCCATTCCTCTGGTTCAAACTATACCTGCATTTGTTCAAGCAGCGGCGTTCAAAACTTTATAAACGTCGTGACAAGAAAAGAGCATAAGGAGCATTATTCTTGGTTTTTTGTTAAAAGACTTGTAGATGACAACTTTCTGTTCCATTGGAGAACTGATTCTGAAATTTATTTGCATCTAAAATATTTCCTTTGATTGGATAACAATTGTATGAAATAATGGAACTGTTGTTATCAATCATGATTAAGATTTTAGGTGCTGGAAGATTTGTAACATAGTGCCTGCATTATTCTGCTCAGATTTCTACCTTATGGATTTTGATAGGACTCTTTGGCCTAGTTACAATGTCACCCCAAGCCTGTATTTGAAGAGTTTATTCCATTGTAGTATGTATGTATGTATGATTTTGGTTTTAATCTTGCAAGTGAAAAGGTTTGATGTATTTATTATATTTGTTTACAGTTTATTAGCCTCTTGTTTTTGCTTTGAAGATACCTCTCACTGTATTTTTGTTGGAATTAAGTATTAATGTAGCTTTGAGAATTAGGAGAAATACCTTACATTTAGGGTAGCAGTGGATTTGTTTGAGGAAGTGTTCTACCCTCTCACAAGCAATCAGCTATGCTATTTGGACACACAATTTCTGACATAGTATCTCGACACCCTATATTACTGAGTGTGGACATCGAACCCGAGGTGAGAGAACAAACAACTGATGCAAGAGAGTAAATAATATAGAACTCGGAAACCCTTTAAAACATATGCTGTCTATGTCCGGAAAATATTTCTCATAACCAATACTCCATGGTGGTTGCAATTTCAGGACAAACCGAACAATTTTATGTTCGTATCTTTCATGTGTTTATAGAGGGAAATTTGAGAGTAGATTGAAAGTTCCTCTTCACACTTTCATTTTAGCTTACAAGGATCGCAAAAATACCAGCACCGCGAAAATAGCAAAATACCCCGGCGGAGCTTGGTATTTTTGCGGTGCTTATGAGCAAAAATGACAGTAAGAAAAGCAATTTTTGAGTATATTGACTTGGGATCGTATGACCTATGGGCCCTCAATGACATTGGGTATTCATCTTAGAAAATTGCTGATGACACATTTGAGAAGGCCGAGAAACACATGTAAAAGACAAAAATGTCCTTCGGCAGTTAACTGCCGAGGAAGTCCAAAACCGGTTGCAGTTAGCTCCCGAGGTTTCTTCGGCAGTTAACTGCTAATGCGATCCTGCTACAAATCTTGCAGCAGCTCTCTCATCCATTATTACTCTCATTTTACCAAAAAAATTTCAAATCTCTCTAAAAAAACCCAACCAAATCCAACAAAATTTATTCAACAAAATCACAAGTAAGTAATTATAATGCTATTAACTTACAATTTAGTTGTTATAAATGTTTTTATTTTTTGAGTAGATTTATTTTATTTTAGTTTTTGAGTAGATTTACATGTTATAATTCATTTTTATAGTAGATGTTAGTTGATTAATTTAGTTAAAATGTTTGCATGATGTTTATGTTATAGTTTAGA
>Ga0315914_1008370_pt1 | contig 13850 bp, 4 predicted proteins | sample MpolenodulesMG_FD_203920 | JGI IMG/M metagenome (GOLD analysis project Ga0315914, IMG submission 203920) | Medicago polymorpha root nodule microbial communities from Los Angeles, California, United States - elongated nodules | ecosystem: Host-associated > Plants > Roots > Nodule | place: USA...
CAACAAGGTTTCATTTCATTGTCTCTATCCTAAATTGGACTGATTCTAATTCTCTTTCTTTATCTATACATATGTATATGTATAATTACATGATTTTGAGATGGCTTTTTGACTTCTAATTATACCGTCAACAAAATTTGCTTATAATAATATGATAAATTCAAAAAATAAATTATCGCAAATGAGTCTTTGCACAAATATTTAGTTTTGCGTCTACATAGTGCTTTTGCTCATATATTATCCTATCTATCTGGTGTTGTTTAAATTTCACTCGCAAAATCATATTTCAAACAACTACGTTTATATATTTATTTTTGTTTCAAAGAACTTCGAAGAATATCTCTTATGACATGAAAAAATGTTTGGCCAACTGTTAGTTAAATTACTGCATATTGAGTTTTTAACCTGTGTTTGTATAGATGTTACTATTACCCAGTTTGTTAAAATAATTTATTACTTAAGCGAGCATATCTTTTAAAAAAAAATCTTCTGCAGAACAGTAACTAAATTATAATGAATATTTTTACTTACAAAAAGTAATGAGAATATCTGTTACATGAAAGGTAAACTAATTAATTTATAGAAAGAAATTCAACTTGAAATTAAAATTTTATTCATTATATAGGATACATTTGAACTTCTCCTAGCAAAGACATAGAGTGTAATCATGTTTGGAAATCATCAAAGAAAGTCTTTCTTAATGTTTGCATCATCAATTCTAAGCTATTTTGAATGGAGCGGGTTTTAGAGAAGGATTTGCAAAAAGGCCTTCGATTAAACCTTTAGTTATTTGCTAATGAGCTGCTTCGGTAAAGTGCGGTCCATCCCAGTTCATTAGTTTCAAAGGATTAGAGCAAACTGTTGTATCCTGCCATCTACAGAAATGATCATCAAAATGGTATGGTCCACTTCCTCCACAACATGCTTTCAAAATCTCAATCTTATCAGAAGTAAAACCTGCATTATTGATATAAAGTTAGTGCATGGTAACAAATAAATTTGACAAGAATAGATCAATGTAAACCATGAAAGAAAATAATTGATCCACACACCATATTGTTGTGGTTCTTGGTATAAACGTTTGACATCATTGTAAAAGTCAAAATATATTATCTTAGCTTGAGGGTGTTTATGTCTTAGTGTCTTTATGGATTTTTTAAGTTTTTTATTAAAGTATTTTATGAAAGAGTTGTAAGCTATCAAACATCCAAATTTATCATAGTCTTCTTTCTTCTGACTAATCTTATTTGACAATAAGTGAGCAGTACACCCTATTAAAGCCTGTGAAACAAAATTAAATAAATGCCTATTACATTTTTCCACCAACTCTAAAAATGACGTAAATATTTTATTAATTTTATTTTGATAATAAGAAAAAATTTAATTGCTTAAATTTGGTATAACATACATTAGTGGTATTTTTAATTGACTCAATGATCAAAGGAATCATTTCTCACAGTTCTGTAATAGTTTTAGAAAGATCGAATAAAACATCATTTCTACCAATCTCTCCCACTATAAACAACGATTTTTTGAAGAAGCTATCACATTCTGTGAACTCACAACATAAACAAATGTTTTGTTAGTCATATACACGAAAAACAACTTATTTCACACAAAAATAATCTGCAGGGAGTTAGGATAAAACCTTCTTTAGTTTTACAGAAGGAGGGTTTTAGCTTCTTAAACCAATCAAATTGCATATTCAAGGAGTTAATGACTCTACCACCTTTGAAATAATTGAAATCAAGTGCAGTTGCACCGCCATAAGCAAAATTAACTCCCTTTTTTTTACAGCATCTTGACTTTTGGTGATATTTTTGTAAGGCGGTAAAAATGGCAATCCATACGCCTCGGCTACAAGTAAATTGACAACGACTTAGTGAACTTTTCAATCAGAAATGTACCAACATTAAAATTTATTGATTTTAATTATAACAACTATGTAAAATATATTATGTTAGAGTTCTTTTTATTTATTTACTTTTGTTATTTACAATATCATGAATATGATAAAAAGTTATTTAACAAAATGCAAGATTTCCGGTGTCGGTTATAGAGTCACCGAAGCTGAAGATGGCTTCATATGGTAGAGGGTTAGCATTTGAAACAAAATTTTCAAAAATGCCACATGCAAAGGTGATACTAATGAGAATGAAGATCTTCATTGTGTCAAAGATAATATAGCAAAGAACTTATATTGACGTTTGCTGGAAAAAGAGATCGATAGTATTTATGTACTTTCACAATTACTCATCTATCTCTCTATGTGTCTATCTATCTATATATATCTTTGTAATCGAACCTTGACTTGTTTCTAGACTTCCATTGTTCTAATGTGTGATTGCTTTTGAGAAGTTTGTCATCTCTCATTTAACATCCAAAGTAATTATGGTTAAATTTTACAAATTTTATATTGAAACAAGTTTAAAACCCCATAAAAAAAAAACTAACTGAAATGCCCACTAAAATAACATAAATATATGTATTCAATATGTTGATGAACGCTTTGGCTTCTTCCATAAATAAAAGAGATAATAACAACAAGTTGGCATATAAATGTGCCAAGCTTTTCTAAACACAAACCCCCTTGGCGTTTTTGTTGTGTTATGCATGGGTGGATATATTAACTTGGTTTTATCTCTTTTTTTTTTTTATTATTTGCGTCTACTGCAATTTCTTGAATTGGTCGGTTTTCATTTTTCACTATTCTATTAAAATTTGTAATTAACTTGTACCAAAAAAATTTCTTTAATTGATTGGCTTCACCCTTTCATTCACCTTATTTAATCAACCACAGTAAATTTATACTATAATAACTTTCAAGAACATGGAAGAATATCTGGTTGCTCATCTTACGAGGGAGGGGAAGATTTGAAGGAGAATTTATACTATATTATTGTCTTATTTTATGATCATTGTGTATATAAATATGAGATTTTGGATCATTTTCACCTTTTCCAAGCAATTCTTGGGTGATATTTTTCAACTGTGTATGAAAGTTTTTGTTTCGCTTTCTTACTCTTCACATATGTCTTAATCTTTTTTGTTTTTTTTACTCTTTCTTACTTTATTATTGTTTTATTTAATGATCATTGTGTGTATAAATATGTGATTTTGGGTCATCTTCACTTTTTCTAAGCAACTCTTGGGTGATATTCTTCAATTGTGTATGATAGTTTTTGTTTCTCTTTTTTATAAGACCCTAAGTAGCTTAAACCCTACGTCATGTTTCTTTTTGGAAGGCACGCATGCTAGATCCTTCTAGATGGTTCGGCCATATATTTAACCCCAAGATACGGGAAAGGCGTTTTCAGGGTATAAAGCAAGGGGCACACCCTCGAAGAGGGTCGACGAACCCTTGTAGAGGACCAGTGGGCCCTTAATGGAATATCGGAGGTCCAAGGTTTGATGGAGCTCGTTATGCTTTAGATTCAATTCATAGATTTGATTGGCCAAGGATGTGAAACTTAATCAATCTGCAAAAGGTCTTAATGAGGTAAGCTTAGCTAGTAACTAATTTAACTTCAATTTATATAAGCAATTGCTATTGAGTTTCTTTCTATTCAAGCTTGTATCTGATTTGAAGGTCTATTATACAATTGTTAGGTTGTGATTGAACAACATATTGTTACTTATGACCTTTTAGGCTAACTAATTTGATTTTTTTTATATTTTAAAGATGGTTAACCAATTTGATGTTTAATTCATTCTTACTCTTAATAATACACGAAATGAACAATCAAATTCTTAATTTTTCATATGTTATATTTAAAGTGATTATATAAGTTTAAGCTGTTCACCTAAATACCTTTCTATTTTTTAGTAATATTTATATATTTTTCTTTTCTTGAAGGCACAATTGATCAAATTCTAGCCCCTTCCTAATCATGAGAATTGGTTTTGATAGAAAATTATATTGTTGTTTCATCCATGTAGCTGACCTACTTAGAGGGATAAAGAATGCTGATTCAATGTGTCATATAATTAAAAATGATGAATCAACGCGTCAGATCATGTTAGTTGTACAGTCAAATGTTATGGGGATTGTTTTTTGATGGATTAATCTTTGAATGACAAGGGGGTTTAATTTTTTTGTTTTCACGGGGTATTTCAAAACTCGTACAAATGGCATTGGGGAAACATTATTTAACCCAAGTTTTTTTTTGAGGGATTTATTTAACCCAAGTTTGATTGTTGTAGTAATTGTATATGGATCATGGTTTGACATAAACACCACTAATTTACCAATATAACTTCATCGGCAGTTAACTACCAATGAATTTTAACCAACGACAGTTAACTATCGATGAACATTTACATCTTTTTTTTGTGTGTTTCAGTCTTGTTAAAAGTGTATACAACAATGTTCTATCAATAATGGCCTTGCTTTTTGGATAGGTGCAAATGTTACAAGCACTTCAAGACATAATATATAGTCTTAATATTGAAAATGAAGTGGTGTCATTTAAAAATTTGACGTTGGAAGTAATATATTTTGAAAATTGCTGTTGACACATTTGATAGGGTTGAAAAACACATGTAAAAGACGAAAATCCCCCTCGACAGTTAACTGCCGAGGAATGAAGAAACCGGCTACAGTTACCTATCGAGGAAAACCTTGGCAGTTAACTGCTGATGCGTTTCTGCTACAAATCTGGCAGAAGCTCTCTCATCCATTATCACTCTCATTTTACCAAAATTTTCCAAATCTCTCTCAAAATCTCTCTAAAAAACCCAACCAAATCCTACCAAATTTATTCAACAAAATCACAAGTAAGTAATCATAAAGCTATTAACTTACATTTTAGTTGTTATAAATGTTTTTTTTTTGAGTTTTTAGTAGATTTAAATTAGTTTTGAGTAGATTTAAATTAGTTTAGTTTTTGAGTAGATTTACATGTTATAAATATTCATTTTTAGAGTAAATGTTAGTTGATTAATGTAGTTAAAATGTTTGCATGATGTTTATGTTATAATTTAGAATTTTAGGGTTATTCTTTATTTTGGTGTTTTATATTTATTTTTTTATTTTAGTTTTTAAGTAGACAGTATATGATTTATTTTAAGAGTAGATATAAGTTGAATAATTTTGTTATATTTTACATTATTTTTAGGTTTTTTTTAGGTAAAACATTTTAGGGTTATTATTTTTATTTTTATATTATTTTTAGGTACAACATTTTAGGGTTATTTTTATTATTTTTATGTTTTTTTAGGTAAAACATTTTAGGGTTATCTTTATTATTTTTATGTTTTTTTTAGGTAAAACATTTTAGGGTTATTTTTATTTTATTTTTAGGGTTTATGTATAATTTACACTTTTAGTGTTTGATGAAATGTTTGAATAAATTTTTCATTGATTGTTTTCAATTTCTTATTGTGTAGATTTGAAACAATGGCCGGGTGGATCGACGTTCATGCACAATTCAACGGCAGAGAACCTCAGAGGTTTAAGGTTCAGTGCCTTGGTGTAACGTTAAGAGGTCTCAAGGATCAACTGAATGAATTCAACCAAGGAGTCAACCCCAGAGACACAAGGAGGGTGTAATACGTTCGGTATAAACGTCCAACGCTCGACGAGGGGAGAGTATCATTCACTTGGGTGGAATTAACGAACGACGAAAACGCGAAGAGCATGTTTTGGGAGCACAACATGTTCCAGTGGATTAGATATGCGAGTAACGTTGCTGAGGTCAACTGAAGATATTATCAAGAGTCTGATTCCGCCAGAAGATCGTGATTATGTAGGAAAATGCACCTTCAAACTACAATAATTCTCTTCCTCTGGATGGGGTAATTCAAACTTGTTAAACGGCAGGACTCAAACATCCGTCCGACATTTCTATTGTTCCTTTCAAAAGATTTCAATTAAATTGTTAGGTTTAAGTTTTGATGAATTGTTATAACTTGTATAATTCAATAAAACTTCTGTAACAATTATAAAATCATAAAATCAATAAAACCTATATAATCGAAATTTAACAAAAAAAAAAAACAAACAATTCAACCACAAAACAACAATGCAATAGGATTAAAAAAACTTACTTGTTTTTGTGATAGAAATTGGCTTGGAATGACTTGAAATGGCTGAAAATTGCACCTAGGAGAACCAAAAACGTAGCAATGAAGTTTTGGAAACTCCTATGTCTGTTATGTTCTTATAACAGAACATCGGCAGTTAACTGCCGAAGAACATTTGAGTAATTTACTCGTGTTTTTCAGCCTTCTCAAATGTGTGAACATCAATTTTCATATATTTTTGCCTCTTTTAAAAATCTCATATGGAGCTCACCTTTAAAAACTAGGCCCAAAAAGTATTCATCAAGATTAATTCATCCCTAACAGTTAGAAATTTAGCTAATGTCGATAAAGAAAATAAACAACATAAAAAAGAAAGTAAACCTGAAGAAGTTTCCAACACTGCCGGCGTCACCCTACATTGTCGCTCTTCCTATAAGCTAAGTCCACTCTATTTTGCGGCTGCATCCATTCTTTCTTTTCCACAACAATGAATTTATCTCTAATCTCCAACTTTTCAATCTCAACCACCAGCTCAAATAACCTCTCACATTGATTCTCAAATCTTTCAATTGAAACTTGACTATTATTCATGAATTCAATTAAAACATCCTTGATATGAAAGTTCCTGTAATACGAATCTGTGGGAAGATTTTTTGCAGATAGCATTTGCTCCCAATTGATCTTTTTTCTTGAAAAACTCATCTTCTTCTACTTCCAAGACCAATTGATCTTTACCTTCTAATGATGGGACATAATAATCAAAGGTGTCACTCCTTTGTCTTTCTCAACAAAAAATCCAATCTAGGTACGTTGAAATTGAATGAGGACTTTTTAAAATGTAGCTCTCATGATAAAGTATACGACATTGTTTAGATAGAAGATAAGTTTCAGTTTTTTCTGAAAGTTGTAGAAAAGAATCATTAAAATCTTCCATGCCCTGCAGTGGATTATTATCTCAACAAAGAAGAAAAACACCTCTAGCAAACGACATTCAAAAACTCAACAAATAAAAATAAAACAAAAAATTGATTGCAAAGGAAAGAAATTACAAGTAAGCAAAAATAAAATTCAACAGTGATTTGACAATCCCCGACAACATTGGAAAAAAAATTGATGGCTATTTTCGCAAGTGTACAAAATTGTGCAAATAGTAAATTTAAAACAATAAAACCAAGTGTTGAACTTGATGACTGCATTATAATTTTGAATAATATTTTTAACTTAATTGAACAAAAAGGTACTGGATTTGTTTTATGGCAATATTAAAAAGTATGTACAATAAAATTGGTTTGAACTTTATAATAATAAAATTGTTAAAGATTAATTTCACTAGATGACTATCCCGAGCTATCAACTTGACTATGACTATTGAATCCCTTTATCGAATTACTACTGAATTCTCTAAAATTCTACTGCCCTAATTCCTTATTTCATTTGCATTTTAACACAAATAAGAGGTCATTTAGAAGAGTTGTCAATGATTTGTGGAACATTTTGTATTGTTTTCATTTGAGTCGTTGTAACTCACGTTTATCCTAAATCATGCAACTGCATAGGTGTTTTAAGTCTTTTTAGTGAGAAATCATGTAAATCGACAGAGCAAGACATCACATGAAGGATCAATGATATGAAGATTGAAGATCAATGGTTCTTAGAAGATTTTTTAAGACAATACAAGTAATGGAAAAATTCATCCCATATTTGAAGGCATTTCAAGATGGAAGAACGCTAAAAAAAGGGACGAAAACTGCAAACGCTGAAAAGATGGAAGAGTGCTTCAAGGCAGAAGGTTTTCTCCTCCTCTTGTTCTCTTTAGGGTATGTTTTTCTATTGTTTTGTAATAATGTCAGTTGTCATGCGCAACTAAACCTCTCTTAATTAGGGTTCCACGATAAACCTCTATTTATTAATTGCATTCAATCAATAAAGTTTTTATTCAATTTATGATTCAATTGTTTGATATAATTTGTATATGTTCCATGCTTGATGGTTTTCACCTATTGGTTAACCAAATCTCTACGTGGAGGTATAAGACTGACAATCATGCCTACAATCCGAACAAGAACATTAGTAAATTGCTTATTTTCTAATTATTCTTTGAATTGAATCTTTGATTGAATCTTAGTATGATTGTTAGGGTTATGATTCAAAGAAGGTAGAGGGAATTCAATGATACCCTAAACATCGTTAAACCTCTGAATCAAACAACCTAATCTCACGTTGTGCATGATAATTAAAAACCTTTGAACCCCTTTATCTCTTTTACTATTTTTACTTTAATAAATTCTGTTAATTGCTAAGTTGAATGACAATCCCCGTGGATAGGGGTTTTCAAAACCAAACCAATCCAATAGAAAAATCGCAAACCAAACTAATCCAACAGAAACCTGAAAAAACCGCATTTGGTTTGGATGTATTTAGATCACTTTTTTTACTAAACCGCATGGTTTGGTTCGGTTTGCAGTTTTTATTTTACCAACCAAACCATAAAATAAGAAAAACACTAATTAAATATATGTCATCTAGACCAATACTCATAGAAACTCAATGTAAACTTTTATAAAATGACGTATATTTTCTTTTGTTAAGTTTCTTCTTTGCTTCTTATTTCAAAAATCTATTTATGCACTATTTGAACTTTTAAAGAATGATGAAATCTTAGTTTTTACAATTCTTACATAACAAAATTACTTTTTGTCCATATTTTTATTTTGGTCTTTGTTGTTTAGTGAAAATGAAATTGTTATGTTGGATGAAATGAAAAACATTATTGGAAACATTAGTGAAAATATGTTGTGTTTTACCTTTTCAACTTGATTTTAATGTTGGAAACAAAAACTTGTATTGGCTGGTAAAAAAACCGCACCAACCGATCTAACCAAAACCACATTGATTTGGTTCAGATTTTATTTTAAAATTCAATCGAACTGAATCAAACTGCATGCTTTTTATCTTGCGGTTCAGGTGACTTTTAGCCTCAAAACCAAACCAAATCGCACCACAAACACCCCTACCCGTGGATATGATAAACTTATTACTTTATTATTCGTCATGATTTGTTGCATTTGTCAATTTATCCAACAATGACCGAGTTGTTAATTCTAAAATAATCTCTAATTCCTTAGTGAATTTAAGATTAAAATTAAGCATGAAAATACGAGAATTCTCAATTTGTTTCAAGGGATTGCATCTATGCGTAGACTACAAAGGCAATCATTTATAATCTTAAAGCTTTCATAAATTCAAATCTTGTTTCACAATATGAATCGTACATTAATTTCAAGGTGATTAATTAATAAAAGCATTAAACATAAAGATAAGAAAACTATTAAATAATTATTTTTGTTTTATTAACATAGAGATATAACATAAATAATGGAGGATAGATGAATAATTTTGATTGATGTCAACTCAACATGAGAAAATATACCTTTGGGATCAGTGAAGGTTAAGAGGAAGCGGCTTTGGCGTGAGGCTGATATGTGAAGGTGCGTCTTGGCAAATGTAGGATCAATGATTAGAGTGATTACAAGGATTTACAGACACACTGGAGTTGCATGAGCGGCTTCACAGGAAATCTCGTGAGAATGTCTACCAGGATCTCGAATGGAAGAAGAGTGAGAAGAGAATCACTGCGAGTGATGGAGGAGGAAGATGGTGTTCCGGTTCCGGTGGAGGTTGTTTCCTCCATGTGTGTATCGGACAAAGCGGTGTTATTTGTGTGGTGGTTCATTTTTTGAGAGTGAAAATGGCAATGTCAATGAAAGAATGATCGATGATTAATTGCGGATTTTGATAAAAAAAAAAAAAAGAGTAGAGCGTGATTGCTTTTAAGCGACAGTGATAAGGTTCATAGCGTAATTTTTTTTTTTGAAATATGGTTCACAGCATATTGTTAGGGTTTAACTTTTTTCTTATATACTATATATTACCTTTGTTCTTACATAAGCAAAAACTTGCATATATTATGGATTATCCCTACAAATTAACTACATTTGCACTTTTTTAAGTGCCGCACAATTTTAAGGATGAATTTAATATGAACCTCTAGAAAATTGTTTAAAGGCGAATTATTACCATTTTTCTTAACTTTTTTATAGTAATAAAATGGATTACAAATATAATATTTTATTTTCTCTCAAAAAAAAAAAAATTTATTTGAATTTACCAAAAGTAACAAAGTTTGTATTTATACCAAGTCCATATTAGATGCTTACAATTTTAATCTTTTAACTTGAAATAATTATTTGAAATAGATAACAAAACTATATATGAATATGGATAAACTCAATTTCTAGATAATATATCATGTATTTATTTTGGTGTAATGAAGCTTAATTGTTTATGAAACGTAACATTTTCCTTTCGAAAAAGAAAATGAAACATAACATTTTATTACAAATAGAAGAAAAGCTCTATTCATTTCAATTAAGAAAACAACAGCAACTATAAGGCCGACCATAACATTCCCCGCTCGTATAGCCCAATGTTTTGCAGTTGGAATCACATAAGTTAAGAGCAGGACATGCACCAATGCATTTAATACGTCGTATATCATGACATTCAGTTTTGATTATACCTAATGAAAAGAATAATATTAGTGCACATAATATATGCGTGAAGCACGGATACTTTTTGGATGAGACGTGTTAAAGGTGTCGGACATGTGACGTGTTCGACACCGACACTTGTAATTACACTGAATTATATGATTTTTTTAAATCGTTAGATATATCGACGTATAAGTGTCGTGTCCGGTATCCGTGTCTGTATACGGGCTTCATAGCGCGTGGATAAAAAATATCAAACAAATTTCCCATATAAAAAAAATATCAAACTAATTTGTTAATTGTCTACATACCTAGTGCAAATAAAACAAACACAATCAAAGCTGCAATGAAAAACTTTTGTATTTGAGCCATTTTCTTTGTATCTTCTTCGTTAAATGATATTGTATAGAAATAGAAATGAAGAATTTGTCATGTCTGTGTCTCTCTTTATATACATAACATATTAATATTTTAATCATAAAAGTATAAATTTAATAAGAATAATAATAAAATTCTGGTCAAAAAACAATAAAATAAGTTTAATACTTTAATTCTGTCAAATTTTTTAATAACGTTTCTAAATGAAGAATAATTTTTATCACCTCAATTCAAAAGCATTTAAAATTACCATAAACTACAGAGAACTACTTTCAACGTTATTGAATTCTTTGTCCAAAAGTTTCTACCAAACAAATAAATCTTTCTAAAAAATAAAAAACAGTTATTAAATTCTTTTAATTGAAAAAAATAAATATCTATTCTATACTTCTATGCTATAGGTATATAAAGTAAATAGACCATTTTATGTTGTCTTTTTCTCCATCTAATTATACTCTTAAGAGAATTTGACCGTAAAAATGTTATATTGTTGGTGTCATTAAAAAAGTTAAGAACTTGTATTATAATTACTATATATTTTTTTAAAGATATTATATTTGTTATATTGTTGGTATCATTGAAAAATATAAGTATAGTTTGTTAAAATTTGAAAGTGCAAAATATCTATAATCGGTATTTATAATTTTAATCAAAATCAAATTAATTTTAAACAAAATTTTGTGAAAACTATTGTTCGTCATTTATACCTATTAGCACAATAAGAAGAATGGATAAACGAACACAGAGTACCCGTCTAAATGGTAGTATTTAATGATTTTATTATATATTTTAACAAGAATTTTAATTGAAAGAGAACTGTTGTTTTCCAAATTAGAAAAAGTACCTTAATAAAAAAAAGGAATCACCACGAAAGAGATTAACGGGTTGAGTCATGACTAGGTCGCTCTTTAAGACCGTTTCGCAGCACTATCTGAATTTGTGCAAGGTAGACTAACAACTGTGCTGCCTCCAGGATAAAACAGCTCAGTTCACCTGTTCGATTACGTATTGTACTGGAAGTAATCGTTCGAGAAATAACACCCTCAATATATGGTATTAAACCACTCTTATATGGTACGAAGACCACTCGATTGGATAACGAAACTTATTTGTTAAGAAAGTGTTTTCAGATAATGATTAAATTAATAAAAATTAATTTAACATTTTTCAGGTGATAAAACATATATTTCTTTTTGACCCAAGCCAAGTCGGACGGACAACAGAGGCGTCGCGCGTGATATATATATATTCTCGTAAGGGCTCACCCATTCGCAAAAGTGGGTACCCCATGGGCGCACCCTTGAAGGTCACCCCCACTTATCTAAACACTACTAGTGGGTATGTCCTATCCAATGTGAGACATTTTTTCAATTCATATCAGCACTAGTTTTTTCCTAAGGGACTTGTGTTTATTCTTCCAACTTCCACTCAAATTCAACTAGTGTTCCAACAATCCTCCAATTGAAAGCGCTTTCGGATAACGAAACTTATTTGTTAAGAAAGTTTTTTCGGATAATGATTAAATTAATAAAAATTAATTTAACATTTTTAGTTGATAACAAATATATTTCTTTTTTACCCAAGCCAAGTCGGACGGACGGTGGCGGCGACGAGCGTGATATATATATTCTCGTAAGCGCTCACCTATTTGCAAAAGTGGGTATCCATGGGCACACCCTTGGAGGTCACCTCCACTTATCCAAACACTACTAGTGGGTATGTCATATCCAATGTGAGACATTTTTTCAATTCATATCAACACTAGTTTTTTCCTAAGGGACTTGTGTTTATTCTTCCAACTTCCACTCAAATTCAACTAGTGTTCCATCAATCCTCCACTTGAATTTAAAAAATGGTTTCGAGAAAATAATGTCAAAGACGTCTCTATAAAGTTTGCTAATAAACAAAGGTGTTGTCTTCAACTTGAACCTTGTATAGCATATATTATTCCGATTTAATAAGAGTTTCTTACAACATTGAACGATATCTCAAACATAGAGTCTGCACACAAAACTTTTTCCAAGGTGTATTCTAAAAGCCCGTGCATTTATTGCCCTGCACGTCTATCCTAGTTTTAACGGACGCTCTAGGAATTCATCCTCGAAATTCCATAGGAACCGACCTCACTTCCACATCGGTATAGGTGAGCCTATCAAGGGTACTCCTGTAATTATGTACCCCACTCAACATAGAGTATGGATCTCATTAATAGTTTCTATTATGTCATCCTTCTTTTGTTGCAGGATCATGCTTCCCCAATCTTATCATAACATGTTATATCACTTCATGACTTGTTATTACCCATTGAACTTACATATTGGGATCTCCAGTCATGTAGGTCGGGTTACCGTCACTTAGTGAGTTATAGACATTAGTCCCATCCTACTGGATGTATTTGTTGGAACAAAGGGTGTTTCTCAAAATCACCTCTTGAGTTTTGATGATAACAAGTATTAAAAATTATCAATTGGATATGCTAAACATTTGTTCAAGTGTACAAGATCATAATCAAAGCACTATTCATAAAGATTCTGATTGAACAAGTCAAAGAGCAAAGGAATTTTATTTGAAGCTTAGAGCGTCTGAAGAAATGCATCTAAAGATATGCATCTGAAGAAGTGCGTTTGAAGAAACGAGTCTGAAGATAGAGGTCTTGAAGACACATCATCAGAAGCAAGGTCATCAGAAGCAATGGTTATCAGAAGCATCTCGCCAGAAGCTACTTCACCAGAGTTGACAAAGTACAGTGTACGAAGTGTACAACAACTAACTCTGCAACCACCATCTCTGCAACTTTGTCTCTACATCAAGACAAGAATAACAGTAACATTGCTGCAGACATTGTTCCTTTTCAAATGGAATGGATTTGAAATTTTTTCTTCATAGGACAATTATCAA
>Ga0315914_1008371_pt1 | contig 13850 bp, 3 predicted proteins | sample MpolenodulesMG_FD_203920 | JGI IMG/M metagenome (GOLD analysis project Ga0315914, IMG submission 203920) | Medicago polymorpha root nodule microbial communities from Los Angeles, California, United States - elongated nodules | ecosystem: Host-associated > Plants > Roots > Nodule | place: USA...
GGTTTTCAAACTCACAAAAAAGAGTGGCATACTTAATTTGAAAAGAGTGGTACTTTAGTACTTAATTTTGAAAACAGGTGTAACAGTGAAAAAAAAGCCTCTTCTCACATGATTCTTGTGACATTCAGAATTTGCATACAGATGATTAGGCATGATGAATTTCTCAACAACCTCTAAATTCTAAACCAATTACCAAAGAATTCTATTTGAACTACTATTGTTCCTGTTTTCTGCTCACAATAACATCGTATCTACTTATGTTTCTGACAGCAAACATGTTTTTCTTATTTGTTCTAATAATAATCAATTTGATGTTCGTCATTTTCAATTAGGACACCCTCCTTCTACTGCTGCCTTGCAATAGCTTTGTAATCAGTTTCCATATATTTTCATTGATAAAAAGTTGATTTGCTATGTGTCATTTGTCTAAACAAGTTGGATTACTTTTTCAAGTTGGTGATATTTATACTTCTCATGCTTTTTATTTGATTAAACACATGAACGGTTGGGGTCCTATTGGCGTTTCATCTATTTAGTTTTATAGAAAATTGGAATTAACTGAAAACATGTGATTTGGAATAACAAGGAGATAATTCTTATTTTCTGAGAATTGTGAATATTTTTCTAGACATACTTGGATATTTCTCATGTAATCTGTGTCTGAAACAATATACTCCCTCCGTTCCATGAAAATGTATTTTTCTAGGAATGGTTGTATATTTCTGAATCTACCTTTCCTTATACTTCTATTCTATTGTTGACCTTCTTGTTGTTCAAATATCATTACTCCTTGTTATTCCTACTCATGTGTCTTCTGTTAAATCCAATCTTTTGTTTGATTATGATGCACCTATATATTTTCCAATTTCTACTGCAACATCACAACCTATTGTTGATTCTGCAGCTATTTCTTCACCATCTGCTCCTATGCATTCTAATTATTCTTGTGTTTCTGCTAATAATGCACGGGATCTAAAATGTTCAGATAGACTTGGATATCCACCTAAATTCTTACATGATTTTCATTACAATGCTTATAAAAATCTATATACCACTTAATCAACCATGACAGTTCTATTTCAAAATCTATATACCACTTATCTGAAGTTCTATCATATAAAAATCTCTCTAATGCACACGAGCTTTATGTTTTTTATTTCTACCCGTTGTGAGCCATCCACTTATAAACAAGCAATAAAAACATGACTCTAGGATCCAAGCAATGAATTTTGGCTTCCTAAACCAATGCCCCAAAAGCACTGGTTAGCATTAGTCATGTGACATATTCACCTGGATAAGAAACTTCTTGGTTGTAAATGGGTTTATAAGATCAAATATAAAATTAATAGCACAATAGAGGTATAAAACTCGTCTATAACTAAGGGTTTTACTCAAATTGAATATATTGATAGTTTTTAACACATTAGTCATGTGACATTTGTTATTTTACACCCACTTATTTTTCAGAATATGTACATTAGCAAGCTACACCTTCGGATGAATTTAACCATTTTTTAGTGATAACTTGCTAATGCCTAAAGAATAAGTTGATGTACAATATCAATAAATCCACAAATTTCTCAAATAAATTGAATGTGGTTCTAATGAGAACACCTCTTAAATCAAGGCCTTAAAAATATATATGATGGTCGAGATAGAATTTGGGGACCAAAAGTATTTGACGGAAAATAGTTCATAAATCGGACTAAAATTGAAAGTGAGTAATTTTATAAGGACTAAAAACATATTTAACATGCATTTTGATCATTGATCATTTCATACGCATAAGATTGCAGTCAATAATAATAATTGGAAACAAAAAATTAAGTAAAAGAAAGTGATTAAGTAAAAAGACTAAACTAGTTAAAATGATTTTTTCCTACATGGCCACAAAATTACAAAGCATAATACAACCCAACAAACTATATCAACAAAATTAAGATATTTTCATTTCTCTCGTGACATAATAATTTTCACATCCCTACAATTTTTGTCCTTTTTTATTTCAATTATTACTTCTCTCCTAATCCTACACATTAAAACAAAAATGAAAGTGTAGGTTCACATGGTCAACAAGAACAAGAAATGCACCTGATTAAACCACTCTCATTACAATCCGTACAAGTCTTAAACCCACCTTTCTCCGCATACACCTTACGCGCACCGGAACACTCCCCACAAAGCACAAACCTATGATCACCGCACACGTGGCAAACTCGCGAATCCGCTACGGGCAATCCTTCGAGAAGCTTCTTCAGCTCACCATTCTCGTGCAGCCACGTCACTTCTTGTGCCCCACCTATGTATCTTCCGTTGATAAAAACACGTGGCAGTTTCAACCCGGTTTTATGACCCGTTACTAAACGAAGCTCCGAGAGAAAACCTGAGTCCATTGACACGTCACGTTCGTCTAATGAGATTTTGAAACCGCGTAAGATGGAACGCACCGTTTTGCAATCTTCGTAGGTTGTTCTGACCACGCGCAGGGATGTGAAGTAGATTACCACGCGCTGCTGTGAAGAGGGGATTAATGAAGGTTGGGCGGCGCGTGGATCGTTCGGTGCGAGAGTTGAAGAGGTGTAAGTGAGTTTGGGTTGATTTGACCAAGCTCGGAGGAGTGAGTTAGCGAGTGTGACTCGGTGGAAGATAGAGGTTTTTTTGGGTTTGTTGATTGTGGTGGGTTCTTCTGAGAAGAGGGTTTGAATGTCTTTGAAGGAGGAACAAGAGAAAGGAGATGAAGTTGATTTTTTCCATGGTGGCCACATTGAAGGTGGGAAATGGGTTGGAACAAAGTTTGTTGTATTCTGATTTAGGGTTTTGTTTTTGTTTGGTTGAATTTGGGTAAAGGGTGGAATTTGATTGTTTAAAGTTTGGATTTTGGTGAGTGAGGAGTGAGATGCAGAAGTGGGTGATTTTGCATTTTTGTTTGATAGTAAATGTTGTGTGTATGAGAGAGAGAGAGAGAGAGAGGGTAAGGAAGGGAAAAGATGAAATGGAGTGTGGAGATGGGTTGAAAACTTGAAGTGGAGAGAGTAATTGTGGGGGTGGTTAAGGTTGTTGAGGGGTTGTTTTTATCTTTTGCTATTATGAGAGGTTTGGGATGGTGAAAGCATGAATAATGAGATTAGAGATAATCTTTTTATGCCCAAAATACTCTTTTTTTTTTAGTATATACTTCCTCCTCTAATTACTATTATATAAACAAAATTTTCCCTAAAAAAATAATATTATAAACAAAATTTTATTTTTTATATTTAGTTAATAATTAATGTATCTGGTTTGTAATATAGACTAAATATATTAGTTATTTTATGAATTTGAAAAGTAAGATTTAGTTTTTTTTTTTACAATCAAGTAAGATTTAGTTTATAATAGTGACTAGATGAGTAGTTGCTGGAGATTTACTCTTTAATGTGGATAAACAAAGAATCTAAAATTTAACCTTAAGCTCGGACATTCAATGCATCAATTTATAATTAAATTGAAAATTAAAAGAGTTATTCATTGAGATGATTTTTTTTACAAATGAACCACTGCATTGTTCTTTGTTTTAGAAATCTAATGAGACATTTATCACTTTTTAATGTTATCGATAAAGCAACTTCAATCACAAGTTTATAAGGAACTTAAATTTGGTTTCATAATCACTATTGTGTGACTCTATCAATTTCACATTACGCTTATGATTCAAGCGTATTTTATTTCAATAACAGAAAAATTAAACAACTTTTATGAAATTCACTCTTTTATTTACATCAAACTTTTAATTTGATGATACGATAACTTATTTAATCTACTTCATTGTTATCTACATTGGCACACAAGGACGGGCCCACATACACTAGTATGTGGGCCTTAGCCCTCACTACTTAAAAATAATAATTAAAAAATTAATACTTGTATGCATTATGGACCAAAAAAAGCAATGATAATGAAGTTTGACTAATTCATTAAGGTTCATGCTATAAATTATAAAAGAAATATATCAAATTAATAATTGCTAGGTTTGATACCGTAATTGAATTAGAATATTTAGATCTCCCACTTGTCTGTGTATTTTCAAATGGTTATTGTTACTTCGTTTATCTAAAACAAAAATTAATAATACTTTATTTTTACCAAATTCACAAATTGCAGATTGAGAACCCCAGTTTCAGTAAAAACAAAAATGAAAACTCCCAAATTTCTCAAGGCTAAAGAGAAGAAAAATCCCCTCGATCACACACAAAATCTGGAGCTTTAATTTCTTTCTCAATTTTTTGATTTTTATTGACTTTGAAAATGAAGAAATCATTTGAAGTTTTCAAAGAGTGAAAAACCGTAGAGAATAATTATAATGTATAATGATTTTAAAAAAATGAAATTTTATATATAATTAAATATAAAAATATTTTACTTTTTCAAATTTTATATATTTGACCTACACTATTTAAAAAATTTGGATTCGTCCCTGCTGCCACGTAGTTCCTCAAATGAGGAGAAAAAACAACAAAAAAAAAATAAAAATCATTATTCTATAAAATTCACTTATATACCCCGTTAGATATGCTCTTATTTTTTTTGTTACATATGCTCTTATTCATTTAAACAGTTACTAGTGTTAAGGTGATCAATCATAAATAAAAACAAAAAGATACCATAAATTAATACTTTTTTTTTATATCAATATGCTTTGAATTTTTTTTTTATAGATTAAATTTCAGGCGTGGACATGGTTTCATTGACACGTTTTTACTTATAACTATGAATGGACTGTTTGTCAAAAAAACTATGAATGGACTGATAATTAATTATTTTCATAAGTTTCTTGCATTATCTTAAAAGACATTTAACGACTATAAAAAAAAGACATTTAATATTAGACGCAAAGAATATTAATTTTTTGTATAATTATACTATATGGAGTAAATATTGAATCGTAGTTGAAAAACAATGACATGTGTTGTTGTCAAAAAGATAATTAATAATGACATGTGTAGTTCATGGAACTAATTATTTGTTCATAATCTTATAATAAATTTTGTAATAAAATTAGAGTATATTCATGAGCAATTTTTTATCGTTCTCTATGATTAAATTAAGAAACTACGGGCTTGATTTGTCTTTTTATCCATATAATGATCATATTTTAACATTTATCGCAGATGTTATCTCATTTCAAATAATTTGAGCTTCCTTTGTAAAAAACAAATAGTAATTTAACTTATTAAATCAGGTACACATGCACGCTGAAGAAGCAGTTAAAACTAGGGATGCAAATAGATATCTATGGATGCGGATAGTGTGATATCTGTGTCCGCTCCGTTGGATAAATATGAAATCTGTAATCTATTCATATCTGTGTAGATATCCGTTTAGCGGATAATCCACGGATTTTGAGCTATCCGCGGGTTTATACAGATATCCATGGATAACATTTATAAAAAAAATATACATATAGATATCCATGGATAACATTTAGCTGAAAATTAAAAACTAAAGTTCATCACTTGCATTTTTTTTATTAGCAAAACATAATATCCATACACTACAACAACAACAAAGATCATTAACTCAACAAAAACATAAATAAAGTTCCTTACATATAATAAATATAAAGTTCTTTAATTTAACAAAAACATAAATATAGCTCATCTTATTGAACAAAAGCAAAGCTTTTTAGTTCAACAACCCCGACCACTTTCACTTTCTTTTAAAGGAGCGTGATACAAATTTAAACAGTTGTGTAATAACTAATAACACTCACAGTACCGAAGTTTTTTGCTTATGAAGTTGAATGATATTAAGATACTTACGTAATTTACTCGATTTAATAGCGGGTATGAATATTTGCAGGTGTGGATACCATTAAATCTGCACCCATATCCATTAATTAACGGATTGTTAAAATATCCATTTATTTTATCTATGAAAATCCATTAAGATATCTGACTCCGTGTCCGTGACAGATTTTATCCGCAGATATCCACGGATGCGGAATTTTTTGTCATCCCTAATTAAAACCAGTACACAACTTATAGTAATAAGTACATGTCCTAGTTTCAAGATGGAAGGAGGGACCAATTATTGCTGCATAGATCTTTCCTAATGCAGCCATGCTTGTGAACTTATTGGGCCCATTTTCATAAAGAAAATGAACGTGTGTTGACGACAAATATTTCTTTTTTACTCCCTACAGTTTTATTTATAAGAAACATTTAATTTTTTTGGTTTATTATATAAATTATGTATTTGGTCTATATTTTAGACAAGATATATCAATTACTCAATGAATCTAAAATGTCAACTTTTTCTTATAAATAGGACTGGAGGGAGTATTTATCGAAAAGCAAATGATAATTTATTGAAAAGCAAATGATAATTTATTTTGGCGCCAATTCTTTTTTCACTAATAAGTGTATGAAATTCAGTTTAGTTGACAATAAGTACTCATACTCCATCTTACAAGAGTATTAGTTCAATTTTTGCCGTTGAAGTAAAAACCTTAGGGTCTTGCTAACGAATGCCTCTAGGACGCTTTTTAAGCATTTTAAAATAAGAATTATTCTATAAAAAAGTTAAATGTTTCAATTTTCAATACATTGATTACGTAAATTTTCAAAAGAAAAATTACTACCTTTTAAAGGTCTTGAAGAGTGTCCCAAAAACACTCGTCATCATTTCTCAAAACCTTATTAGTCTCCAAAAGAAGTCCTTTTGACAGAGGTGAGCGGCTTAGACCAACTCATCTAAACTATTTTACAAGGAAAAAAAATAACCGAAAGGTCTCTTTGCAGCAAATACAAAAATGTAATTATTATTTGAATTTCATTACTAAATTATTCATAGAATTAAAGGTAAAAGAGAATGAGAGGGAGTATGCATTCAAGAAAATGAAAAGGAAATGCAAATCAAAATTTAAAATTTACGGCAGAGTGAAGTGAAATCTGCTACAAAGGAAAGTTCATCAATATTGGAGAATGACTTGAGAGGAGAGTGTGATGCTTTGAAGCTACAACCCCATTACTCATTAATTGCACGGATTGACATTTGCTTGCACTATCTCTCTACCAACAGACACATGCAGCACAACCAACAACAATTAGGACTGCACATATTTTTATTTTTTTTAATTTGCTTAACTATATAATTATATACATTTCACACTCAAATAATTCTTATAAATTTTTGCTTTTTTTAATTCGTTTAGCTATATAAATATATACATGCCACACTCAAATAATTTAAATAAATAAGAGCAAAATAAACTTCATTTAATATGTTGAATATTATTTCTATTGTAGTGATCACTGTTCCTATTCAATGTAATTTTATTAACTTTGCAATTAATAATTTAAATAATATTATAAAAAGACACAATATTTTAAATGAAGAATAAAAAAGAAATAAAAAAATAATCTTAAAACAATGTATTATCTTTATACTCTATCCGTTCCTTAATGCAGACACCCATTGCCCTTTTCACATTTCTTAAGAAATGTTGTCAGTATAATAAATGTGTCTGTTTTGTGTGTTAATATTACCAAATTGCCCTTTATTTGTATGTGTATTAAATTTGACTTTTCATATTTCAAGACAAGTTAATAGTATTAATTATGGGTATGTTTAGAAAGAAAAAAAATGCATCTAGTAATTTGAAAGGGGATTTACATTTAGGGACAAAAATAAAGTCAAACGGGAGCTTAAATACAGGAACGGAGGGAGTATGAGTTTTTATCATCGTAACTTGCACTAGTTTGAAGAGGGGATAAGAAAAATGGTAGTGTTAACTTGTGCCCTTAGGGCACATGTTAAAAACCTAAAAGAAGAAATATTTTATAAAATTTTGTGCATTCAATTCATTAAAAAAACTAAAGATTAAATGTAATGTACACATTCCAATAAGTTGTTTCTATATTTGTTTCATTAACTTGTGTCTTAAGGGCACAAGTTAACATTTCCCTAAGAAAAAATAGCGATAATAGTCACTTTTTGAATATGCACTAATAGTCCTTCAGTGTATCAAAATTTTAAAATAGTTTTTGAATGTGCACTTGTTAGTCAAAATAGTCTCTGATGTTTAAATAGTCTCTCAATGCTCACAATAACTCTTTTTATATAAGGAATAGAATGACAATAAATAAGTATCTATAAGAACTGATATGACAATAAGTAAGTATCTTGAAAGACTAATATGACAATATTAATGAAACATTTTAATATTAATGACTATTTTGACTAACGAATTGTATAAAGACTATTTTAAAGCTTTTATACATCAAGGGATTATTGCAACTACTCATTACACATTCAAGGGTCAAATGATTATAATAAAAAAAAAGTATAAATAACATGTAGCATGATCAAACATCGATTTGTTTGTTACGACAAGATACATGTGTATGGCTAACATCCTCGATTGACTTTCCCACCATTTCCCTTTAATAGCTCCATTATATAAAACATTCATTTATCCTAAAGCAATGTACACACCAGTTCATCATCTCTTACAGTCTCACTCACCTCAATCTCTCACTGACTTGAGATGTTGAGCGTTTGCGGTTGCACCACCTCTCATCTAGGACTTCGAGTTGCCCTCTTTATTTGTGCTTCAACGCTTCTGGTCTCTGCTCGAGATCATCGTGTGATGCATTCTTAAAATTCTCAACAACAAAAAATGTGATACTTTCTCCGGTCACGTTTATAAGAAGAATTTTTTTTTTTAGGTTTATTCAATATATAATGTCTTTAGTCTATATATAAACCAAACACATTAGATATTCAATGAATCTAAAAAATATTTTTTTGTTTATAAATGTGACCTAAGGAAGTATAAGATGTTTACTTTTTAAATATTATTTGATAATTTGTTAATCTTGATGGATGAAATTGTCTTGCATATCATGTGACCACTTGGGCCATATGCTATATGCAATTATGAAAAAGCGTGCTTGAGAGTAAAACACATCAATGACTTCCAAAAGCTAAAAAGGTTTTAATCCACAAAAACAAAGTGGGGTGGATCGTACTGAAAAGTTTCACATGGTAACAAGGTACTTAACAAAAAAAATGTGGGAGGGAGAAGGATCCTAGATAGAGAACAGTGTCCAAATCACATGCCAATGCCATGTTGTGATACTGATCCAACATTGGACAAAAAGAGAGCAAGTCTTGTTTGGGGACAAACACAAATGAATTTTTTTATGTATAAACATTTCTCCAGAAAGAACCAAATATCCATATGTTTTTTTTTCTTTTTTATTTACTCATGTGAACCAATATTGAGTTTTTCTTGATTTGGGTGCAGCATTCCACTACATTGGTATTGCAACCCTTGACTAAATGAATTAGATCTCTGACATCTTAGGTACCCTTTAAAATGAATGTTGACATTTAAATAAAGGATTTCATTTCACACTCACTACACTGCCAGATATGATAGATAAACCATAAGCATGAGAAAATCTGTCTCGCAAGAGTGACTTATTAATAATTTGTTAGATTAATATTTTCCTCGTTCTTCCAAATTTAAATTAAGGAACTTTAACTTTTTTTTTATCGGATTAAATCAGTTGAGCTACTTAACCCTGTTGTTTGATATGAAAATCACATGCTCACGCCTGCCTGAGACTCAAGAGTGAATTTTATAGGACTCCAATCCATTGCTTCAATTTTATATTAGTAACACCGAGTTACATTAGACCATTTACAATGGTTTTAACACTCAACACACATTTTTTATTTTTCCAACACTCCACATCATTTTTTATCTCTCCCACTTAATAATTCAACATTCATTCGACTTTTACACTCTCCAATGATTTTTTTTAAAAACATTCAACACTCTACCCCACCACTTTTTATTTCATATTCTTATTTAATTTTATATTTTTGTTTTTATGATTACATAAAATTACAATTATCGATTATAATTAAATTAAAATAATAAACACTTAATAATTAAATGAAATTACAATTGTCGATTATTATTGGGATCCATTTCACTAAAAAGAAGATTAAAACTTAAAAAAAAAACTAATAGTAAGATAATAATATTAAGATAGTGAAAAACTTCGTTTTTTCTGTGTCCAAATCAAATGAAACAAGATTCTATTTATAGAAAAAAATCATGAATTCTGGTAAAAAAAAAAAAAAAAAAATCATTTGCAATGAAATAATTGAGTTCAAATAATTAAAATGAGATAAATCCAACCAGCCAATTAGGAAGCGCCGCATGTTCCTTCTTATCCACCCATCTCTTCTCTCTCCGCATCTGACCACGCCCACTCACGCCTGTATGGCGCGTGGGCTGCACGCGCTCGACGGTGCAATGAAAACGCGCTGTGTGGCCCGTTGTTTATGTCCCTTTGCAACATTCAACTTGTTGAGAACTTTCATCATCTCTCTCTTCCACGTCATTTTTCAACAACATTCAACACACCATTGCACAATTGTTAAGTGTTGAAATTGCCATTCAACACACCATTGTAAATAGTCTTATTATCCCCGACACTAACATTAACATATACATGACAGAGTAGCTATAGGTTCGTTAAATCACTGCATATAGCTACAATGAACAACAAGCTGCTTGTGGCAACTACTATTTCCTTAGGATGATATATAATGTATAAGATCAGTTCTTGTGTTATTTAAAAATCGAAATTCAGATGATCATGTACGATATCACACATGTTTATTTCTATCTCTTTTATTCTTTATCTTCTACGATTTACACATTAAACTTTGGCAAGGGCCTTGGATTCGCAATCAACGAGATCATAGGTCGAGTACACCATTGCAGGATAGGTTTGCAGCTTTAACAGTTAATGACCTCATTATTTAGAATACTAGAAACTGGAACATGGACATGTTGATATCAATTTTCAATAAGCAGGATGTTATTAACATCTTTCGAATCCCTCTCCTGCAACACACAACTACTGATCAAAGACGACGCATTTGAAAGGGCGCCAAACAAGATTAAAAACAGCTTATAATCTATATATGCGGCAGTTCACGAACTCGACTAATTTGGCAACGCCTGGAGACTGGAATTTACGGTGGAACTTAAGTTTTGTCGCACACACTAAGCTTCTCAATGACAACTATTTCTCCATGTAGGCTCCTTTATAGGAATTGTGTATCTTTTCGCTCAAATTTTCAAATGTGTGCATACCGCAGCTGGAGCTCTTGGAAAAATCTGTGAATTTTATCTTATGGTAATAATCTCCCAAAATATCAATAAAAAATAGATTCTCTCTCTTTGATATTTGCCAATTTTGGTGACTTCATTAGTATTTAAGAGAGAAAATAATGATTGGAATAGGATAGTTGGTTGGTTGGTTGATACCAAGAAAGATTTGTTAGTGAATTTATAGCGAAATGACATTCTCTAGTTGGTAAAAACTTGTCATTTTGATCGACGTCTCTTCCAAAGTAACCAAAGTGGTGTTTCTTTATGTGAAAACACACCAAAAGAAAGTCCCATTTTTCTGAAGTCCAACAATGCCTACATCTATTCACTTAATTGTTCAATTGGGGACTCTTCAAAGAAAAACATATTTCCTTTCATAAGCTCAGGCCTTGAGGGAGTGCAAGGTGCTCTATCAGGCCGGGCCTCTAAATGTTACGGGCCTCAAACAAAAAATTATGTCTAATACCCATCCTCAATTTAAATAAAAAAAAATATGTTACTTCTTTTTCTTTCTTCAGTACACGTTTGAGTTTTTTAGACTCTAGTTCTTCTTTCTGTACATAAATCTGATACTATCAAACCACCCTAATTTGTAAAATCACTTAATCAGTAGTCAATTTGGAAAGCTATTTCATTGAAAGAATCACAACAATAATTTTTTTTCCGCATAAACCATTCGTTTTCCCTTCCCACAACGAATGAGTGACAAATCCAAACGACATTGTCAGGTTAATTTCATCTCTCTTTCACTTAATTTTTTTTATTTCGTTTGATGTTTAGAAGTTCTTATTCTGATTTTTTAATGAAGTTTTCCTACACAAAAAAATTACGTTTTTATTTTATTATGGGTCTATTTTAAAAAGAGAGTCGAGCCTCCTATTTCACAGGAACGGCCCTGCCTTTCATCTTCCTCCTCCTCAAGTCACTCATCCTTATGGTTCAGGTTCTTCCACATAACCAAAGATCAATCAATCATCCCTTTGCTTTCTTGTTTTCGATTTCATTCTCCATCAAAAATACAAAAAAATAATTTCACTTCTCTTCTCTCTTCAGACTTATTATGCAGTTGATTGTTAGCCGTATGATTAAAATGTTAGACGGTTGAGATTTGATGTTAAGCTTTCTTTGTAATAAAACTATTCATGTTCCATTATGTACTTTTGTAGCACTTAGTAAAAAGTAAATCATGTTTTAAGTTCATAATTTTTTCTTTTAAGACAATCGTATGCACAAATCAAGATTTAGCTGAATTGATATCATATGTATAAACAAGGTGTTTAACAATAAAATTTTACTATTCATTATATTCAAAATTATCTTTTGCATTTTCATCATCCCTTGTAACCCCTCTAAAAATCCATTATCCCTCAAATAAAAATGTTATTTTTGTTTTTACAACAATAACATTTTTTTTTAACAATATTAGTCACACAAGAAAATTTTGAAAAAAATAAATTTGTAGATGGGCCAGTCTGCCTTTTGGCGGAGTGGTGTGTTTGAGGCCACCACCTCACCTTGATATGCCATGCCCCACCCCACCTTTTTTTTGCGGGCTAATAAAAGTCCGTGCGTAAATGGGTCAGACTGGCCCACATTGACATCCTTAAATATGGACTTTAAAAACTTAAATGATTAACGCAGTACAAACGTCAAACTTTAGGGCCTGTAAATTGCATTTGGTCTTCACTTTTTTAGAGGTGTTCGATTTCTGTTAATGAATGAGATCACATATATGATATTTTGTTATATTTTATAAATAGCAACAAACTCTTGCTAAGAACAGGAATCATGCTCTACAGGAGTTGAGCGTTGTAACTTGGATTATACGTCAAAGAGTATTTACAATGTTATTTGCATTGAGAAATAAGAAAAATTTAATGACCCTTTCAAAAAGAAAAATTTAATGATAAAGATGACGTTAATGATATAAAAAAATATTGAAATTGTTGCTATTAAATATTATAAATCGGTGGACTAAAAATATGTCAGAATATTACAGATAATAAATATTTCATTAATGATAAAAAAATTATGTTAATTAGAGAGTTATTCGAGTCTCTATGAATAAGTGTTCACACTAAAGAGACACTGATATTTTTTAATAATAATACCTATAGTATAAATATTTAGAATTGCACTAAATTTTATAATATTATATTTAAATAATTATAGAGTAACCATTTTTTTTATTCGTGCGTTCGTAAAAGTTTCTTTTATATTACGCATTTGTAAAAAAGGAAGACAATAAATAAATAAAAAAATATGAAAAAAAAATGAGAGAACGAATAAATTGTTATGAATATTATAAGTGGATGTCCATATAGCAAGTAGTTTAATGGGCCATACTAATAAACTATTGGGCTTAGTTCATAAGCTACTTTATTTCCCTATAAATAGAGCTCATTTGTACATTCAGTAGTACATCAATGAATAAAAATACTTCTCCCGTATTCTCTCTTCTTCTCCTTCTCTCTATTATTATCCCTATTTATTTATTTTCATTACACGTTATCAGCACGCTCTAACCAACTGAGGTTATCGGTATAATCTATTTCACTAATTCATGATTTTTTTTTTAGCAAATTAATTATATACATACGTGATTGCATATGATTCCTAGAAATTGTTTTTTCTTTGTTTTCTTTTGGTATTCGATGTTATGATAATCATGATA
>Ga0315914_1008375_pt1 | contig 13841 bp, 11 predicted proteins | sample MpolenodulesMG_FD_203920 | JGI IMG/M metagenome (GOLD analysis project Ga0315914, IMG submission 203920) | Medicago polymorpha root nodule microbial communities from Los Angeles, California, United States - elongated nodules | ecosystem: Host-associated > Plants > Roots > Nodule | place: USA...
AGCATAATCAGTAAACGAGAAGAATGGAAAGGAAGATGCAAGTTTTTTTCTTTTGAAGCGGGAAACTTGTATTGACTGGAGAGAGGAAGACAAGTGTGTTCTGCTGCTACCTCAGATGAAAGGTTTACAAGTGTTTCAATATTTATTTATTCTTATAAACTAATAAGTTGTTATTTTTTCCCTTAGACGTCCAGCAGTTTATTGTGGCTCATGTTTTTGTTTTATAACTGACTTTCAATTACTCTTCTTGCTAACAAATATATGCATGACTTAAACGATAATTTTTTTACTTTGAAACATTTAGTTTCGTTGTTTGTAGATATATGAAGAGATTCTCATGTAGATTATGTTCTTTTTAACATTCTAAGCCAGCTTTATTACCAATTAGTATATTAAAATGTAAGCATACTTAGAAAGGCCGGCATATCAGAAAGTATTGGCAACCCGGTAACCATCAATTAACAACTGTAGACAAAAATATCTGCTTCTTCTGCACATGGTGTGATATTTACCCAAAAACTGTTGCGTCGTGTATCCAATGCATTCCCATTGATTCATAAATTTATTTCTACAGTTTATCAAACTCCATTGATCCATGGATAATATCATTCAATTGCAACATGTATCTTGGATGACTTCTAGTTTTTGGGAAATAAAAGCTGAATAATGGAAGAAAGTAGCATGGTAGTAGCTCCATTCAACTGTATCATATCTCTAAGCTTTGATGACTTCATCGTGGGGCTGCGAAGAAGACTACATTTGGTTGTGCAGAGCATATATGGTAAGTCCAATTGCAACATTTAGTTATCTTATCTCGCTGTTGGACCATTTTTACTTTCACCTGTCTGTTTTGATTTATTTTTTCAAATTTTTTTTTCTGCATAATCAAGCAGGTTGTTCAACCTTTATAGAATTAAATAAATGAGAAGAGAGCTAAAGAATTTCTAGTTATGTACTTTTGGTTATATATATGTGGAGACCAGCATGCAAAGCCTGAGTTAATTAACAAAATAACTGAGATGTGAGAAGCTTACAGAACAGTAGGATAAGATCTATGGAAGCTTTTCTGTTTTGTAGGTATCAATGTTATAGCCTTGTGAAAGATAGAGATGAAGTTTAGGCAAACGTTGACTAGTAGAGGAGTGGATTGTGATTCAAATTGTGTAGTTTGAAAAAATATTATATCAAAGTGTAATAATATCTTAAGGGGGAGCCTTGGCGCAATGGTAAAGTTGTTGTCATGTGACTGAAAGGTCACGGGTTTAAGTCCTGGAAACAGCCTCTTGCGTAAAAATATGGTATGGCTGCATACAATACATCAAATAGTGAGACCCCTTCCCGAACCCTGCTATGTGGGAGCATTAGTGCACCGGGTTTCCCTTTCAAAGTGTAATAATATTTTGACTGAATTGTATAATAATATATTTATTCTTATTAATATTATATACTCCATCTGGTTACTGTTATAAGCAAAAAACCACTTTTTAGGTTCATTAAATAATTGATGCATTGTCCTGTGAGCATAACTCAGTTGGTAGGACAATGCATTGTTATATGCAGGGGCCGGGGTTCGAACCTCGGACACCCCACTTATTCACCTTATAAGGTGAATTCTAGCCACTAGGCTACCTGACCAAAAAAATAAAATAAAAATAACTGATGCATTTGGCCTATAGTATATATCACATACATCAGTTATTCAATGAATCTAAAACATTGTTTTTTGCTTATAATAGTCACCAGAAGAAGTATATATATCTTTTGACTGAATTTTTCCTTAATATTATATAAATAACAATTAAAAAGAAAATTTTAAATAAAATTTGTCCTTATGGATAATACTCTGCATTGACTAGAGGGAGTATTATTTATGAGGTTCATTACTCTACATTGATTATTTGAAACTTTTTCACATATGTATAAAATCAAATCACATCAAAGTGCCACTTTATATATTAGTTCCTAAAATATCTCTTTAGATATCGACAAATGTAAAAAAGTGTATATAAATTAATTGCTCACTTTTTTTTTTTGACTAGATTATTATGTATAAAACGTAAGCCTCATTGTCTAAATCTTACAGATCTTCTTTTATTTTTCTCTTACAGTTTTTCAAGAATGTTCTCACAAAACATGTTCTTTGCAAAACCCTCTGCTTCATCAATCTCAATCCGACAGGTGTGGTCATTCAATCTCGAATCAGAGTTCAAACTCATCCGCGCATTCGTGGATTCATATCCAATCATTTCAATGGACACCGAGTTTCCCGGTGTCGTCATCCTCCCTGATGGCATCACCGACTTATCATCTTACCACCGAACCCCTGCTGCCCACTACTCTGTCCTCAGGGCGAATGTTGATAGTCTTAATCTCATCCAAGTCGGTCTGACTTTATCTGATGTTGATGGTAATCTGCCGAAATTGAGAAATGGAAGCTCTGAGGAGTCTCTGATTTGGGAATTCAATTTCAGTGATTTTGACTTAGAGCGTGATATTCACGCGCATGAGTCTATTGAATTGCTGAAGAGTCAGGGGATTGATTTTGAGAAAAATAAGGAATTTGGGATTGACTCTGGAAGATTTGCTGAATTGATGATGAGTTCTGGACTTGTGTGTAATGAGGAGGTTAGCTGGGTGACATTTCATAGCGGTTATGATTTCGGATATTTGGTGAAGGCATTGACTCAATATGCTTTGCCTGAAGAGCTTGCTGAGTTTCTGTTGCTGATTAGGGTTTTCTTTGGGGAGAGTGTTTACGATGTGAAGCATTTGGCGAAGTTTTGTGAGGGGTTGTATGGTGGTTTGGATAGGGTTGGGAAGATGCTGAATGTGGATCGGGTTGTTGGGAAGACTCATGAGGCGGGTTCTGACAGTTTGCTGACTCTTCATGCTTTTAGGAAGATCAAGGAAGTTTTCTTTGGGAATGATGATGGTCAACTGATGAAGTATGCTGGTGTGTTGTATGGATTAGAAAATGTGGTTTGATGAATATGTTTGTTGTTGTAGATTGTGTGTTATGTTTATTTTCGACATAAAGTGAAAATTATATGTTATTAATGAAATTGGATGGATTTTCATCTATTATGTGAATTATATATATATATGTCTTTGCAACTGATCGATCTCCTGTGCAAATTTTTGGTACTACTGTTTTTGAATTTTGATTAAGATTATGAAATTGGTAGGAATTGAGTTTTTTAAACTATTGAGTGTTATGTACTAATGTAGGATAAGTGGTGCGAAACTAGTACTAGTTAGAATATGATAATAAGTTGGAATGATTTAGATTTTGGTTTTAATGCTTATGCAGATGGTAAATTCTTGATGCTTTTTTGCTTGAAATCAATTAGAAAGATTTGGATTTGGGTGCTAAATAGTAAATATATTGTTGCGATCCGTTTATAAAATAGAATTTTCATTGAGGAGACAAATTTCATCTTTTTAAGGAAATAAGTTTTACTCCTGGGCAAGTAGTAGTTAATCATTTGCTTGAATGAAAGATATAGCAGGGCAAAAAAGATTTGCATCTTTCACAATTTCATAATAGAGTTGTTATGGCATGATATTTAACAAAACATTGTGTGGAGTAACGAGTGATAGAATTAGAACCTTGATGATATTTAATGTAATGCCCTAATGTGGAATGTTCATTGAACTATCAAGTCAGAGTACAGGATTCTGGTAAGTGAGATTTTTGTGGCTCAGTTTGGGAATGCTTTTCAATTTTAGTGTTACTTCTGAAGTTCTGATCAGTGCTACGTTGTCGGCAAGAACTGTCTCTATGTAGTCAAATTCAAGTTGTTGATGATTTCATAGTGTGTACAAGTTCCCGGTAAGTTGAAAACTGCGACACATTAGTTTGTTTAATTTTCAGAAAGTTACAAATTAGGGGATAGCTAAAGAAGACTGCAAACTCAGCAAAAAATGTTTGCATCAGTAGAAGATGCAAGGAAACAAATTGATAGAGCAAGCCACCATGAACAAAGCTCAGCAATGGAAAAACTCAACAGATTGACAAAGCAGCATTTGTCATATTTCAAAAGAGTCCCATTTCAGCTAGGACAGCCGAAGCTGAAAACATTGAAGCGAACATGCCAACAAACTCAGGAAACATTCTTTGTTACAAAAGAAGATGAAAGACAACGACAGAGCATTCATTTTTCTTTGTTCGAAACCGAGTGCATGGGTATGCTGTTTATAGTATACATCAAACTCAGCGAACAAGGATGATTGTGGAATATGAAAGGAGGATGCATAATCAAAAAACAAGAAGAATGAAAAGGAAGATGAAAGTGTTTTTTGAAGTGGGAAAATTGTATGCACAGGGAGAGGAAGACAATTGCGTTCTGCCGCTACCTGGGATGAAAGGTTTATAAGTGTTTCAATATTTTTCTATTCTTATAAACTAATAAGTTGTTACTTTGTTTTCTACATGTCCAGCAGTTTAATCTTTACTGTGGTTCAATTTTTTGTTTTATAACTGACTGTCAAATGTCAATCACTCTTCTTGAAGCCTCGTGTTTTCATTGTTTGTAGATATATGAAAAAATTCTCATGTAGATTGTGTTCTTTTTAATATTCTAAGCCAATTTAATTTGAAGAGTACCAATTAGTATATTAAAACATAGGCATACTTAGAAAGGCAGGCATATCGAAACTATTGTGAACCCGGTAACCATCAATTAACAACCACAGACAAATCATTTGCTTTTTCTGCACATGGTGAGATATTTGCCCAAAAACTGTTGCGTTGTGTATCCAATGCATGTCCATTGATTCATAAATTTATTTCTACAGTATATCAAACTCACCAATTTAAGGTGTATTTCAGTATTGTGATTGTTTCTATCTTTTAAGTTGCAATAACTGCAGCATTATTGAAAGAGCAGGAATGGATAATATCATTCAATCGCAACGTATCTTGGATTTTGGATTACTTCTAGTTTTTGTGATACTAAAGCTGAATGATAGAATAAAAATGGCATGGTAGTAGCTCCATTCAATTGCTACATGCTTCTAAGCTTTGGGATGACTTCATCCTGGGGCTGCGGAAAAGATTGCATTTTGTTGTGTAGAGCATATATAGCAAGTCCAATTGCAACATTTTGTTATCTTATCTCACAGTTTTACCGTTTTTACTTTTACCTGTCTGTTCTTATTGGTTCAACCTTTTTAGAAGCGAGCTATAGAATTTCTGGTTATGTACTTTGGTTATGTATACTTCGAGACCAGCATGCAAAGCCTCGATTAATTAAACAAAATAACTGACATGTGAGAAGCTTACATAACAGTAGGACAATATTTATGAAAACTTTTCTGTTTTGTAGCTATCAATGTTATAGCCTTGCGAAAGATAGAGATGAAGTTTAGGCAAACATTGACTAGTAAAGGAGTAGATTGTGATCCAAATTGTGTAGTTTGCCAATTATATACTGTATAATTCGCACTTGTTCGTTTGTTTTGCGAATAGCATCACTTGTTGGAGGAAGTTGAATTTATGGCCATTAATCTTAGGGAGCATATCGAAGGTTTTAGTAATGTCTTTGTTCAATTGTGGCAGAAATTAAAACAATCTCAATTGGTTACCTTTGCTATGACATCTTAGAGCTTATTGAAGAGGAACTTAAATTATGTGAGAATAAAAATGATACGCCGGAGCAGGTCTTCCAACGTGCGAGTGGAGTTTTGAGGCGTGGCAGCATGCTCGCCGATCTGATTCCATGGCAAGCAACGAAGGACAAATGTATGCTGCAGTTTGGCAGCCACCACCCGCCAGTTTCCTCAAATGCAATGTCGATGCCGCTGTTTTCATGCCAACAAAAAAGTTACATGAGGGCATATTAGCGTGATGGAGCTGGAAGCTTTCTAGGTGCAATGTCAGACGTGTGCAGGGCTGCCATGACACCTTCTGAAAGTGAAGCCTGGGGACTTCTTCAAAGCCTCAAATGGACTATTTGATTAGGACACCATGATGTGATCTTTGAACTAGATTGCAAAATGGTTGTTGATGATATGCATTCGAACAAATTAAACCGCTCGGATCAATCTTGCAAACTTGTAAAATTTTACTCCAAATTTATAACAACTATGAAGCTGTTTTTTCTAGACATCAAGCAAACTAAAGCATTCATGCTCTTACATGGGCAGATTTATCTCATGTTTCTCGCAGTATTTTTGATGTAATTTCCGGTGGTATTGCTAATATTATTTTGAATTTGTAAATGCATTGAGGTTCGTTACACCTAACCGAACATAAAACCATATACTAGTTACATAAAATTAGATTCAATCTGGGACACAAACTAAACACATACAAGGACCGTTCAAAACACACACCAATACAAACAGTGTGTGTGTGAGAGCACATAATGTACGTAATAGGGATGAAAAACAAATATATACAAGATTAAAAAAAAACAAATTCAATTTCTAATTCATACTACATGAATAATTTTTATTATAATACTGGTTTTCCTATTACAAGGACTCAACAAAAGTGAGAGATACCGGTTTTCCAAATGGGATTCGGGTGAAAAAACAGAAGGAATAAACTAGTGGGATGAATCATGTTAACTTGTGTTCTAAAAGTATAACTTGTGCTTTAAGGCGAAAGTTAAGGAGAAAAAACGCAGAATCGTTTCTCTGAGAACGGAGCCGCCTCTCTCAAATCTCATCTCTGACCTCTCAAACTTCAAACCGCCTTCCATCCCTTTAAGTCGCAGAGATGTAGTGGTTTGTGGCGGTGGTGCGATGAGTTTCTATCCTCCGTACCACCTCCAAATGCGAGAACTGTCTGCGCAGCGGCGAAGCTAGCATAAATTTAATGCAGGGGCCAAATTTAAAGAAAAAATAAAATATTATTAAAATCAACATATTAACTTTAAAGAAAAATTTAATTTTAGTCCAATAAATTATAACTTTTTATGTTTCGTCACTACAAAAAAATTATTCAATCTTTGCCTAAACAATGAGTGTTTTTGGTCATTTAATCTTGATAAGAGCAAATTAAGGACTAAAATTAAATAAACCATTAAGAACTTAACATAAAAATCGAGAGTGTTCTATAGACTAAAAACAAATTTAACCCTAAACTTAACTAATATGTTAAAAAAACACAATAATTTTTACTTACATGAAATGTAAACTAAAGCAATAACAAAGAAAATAAAAATTGACAATAACTATTTAAAAAAGTTGGGCACAACACGTTTTAAAAAGTTAATTTTATTCATAATTGATTGTATACTAAATAGACTATTAATGTCTTTTTCAATGTAAACAAATAAGTTATTTGCAAAAAAACTCATTATATGTTTAATTTGTTTCTGACAATTGTTTTGAACCCCAAGCGGGGTTGTGTTTGTTGGTACGCGGCGGGGCTGTCTTGACTCACGGTGGTGTACAAAACCCATGAGGGTAGGTCCGTTGGTTTGTTCGTATCCAGGTTCCGTTTCAAAACTCATCGTGGTTTCAGTGGTTTCAGTTTTTCCAGATCGAGTAATGCTTCGTGTGGAGTTCGTTAGGCTCGAAAGGGCTTTTAATGCCTGCTGTGATTTATCCAGGGGGCTTATATGGTTCGTGAGCTTTTCCGTGTTGGCGGTAGTTCATACACCATACATATTAAAAAATGAGTTTGATTTATTCGGCTTGTTTCTGGTTCTTTTACACACCTTTTCCATTGATGAAAGGATGAAATTCAGTCTTGTGTCTCGGTTGTGCTTGTATGATAGCTTGTTGTGGGTCAAAAATGGCTGATTAAGCTGATGATGAGTTGTAGGGATGGCAATTGAACCCAGCCCCGATGGACACCCGCAAAACCCGCTACGGGTAGGTAAAACCCCGCTTTCTTGGGCACAGGTATGGGTATGGGTAATTACCCGCAAATTTGATTGGGTATGGGCACGGGGATGGACACTGTACTACCCAGCCCCGTAACCCGCATATATGTATTTATATAATATGATAAATAATTTATTTATTTTTGGTGTACAATTAATTAATTTATTTAACTACTTAAGTCTAACCCTAAACCTAAAACAACTTAATACAACTTAATAAAAATTTTAGTAACAATTTATTATGACTTTAACATGCAAGTGCAACTTTTTAACGTATAACTCATGTAAGGTATCTATTTTTTCTTTCTTTCTAGGGATATTTTAGATGTTTTTTTATTTGACTAAATACTACGATTCATACTATTTTATGAATTGATTTGAAATTTTTTGGATCATGGTTTTTATTAAAATTGTGTTGTTTTTTATTGTCTTTTCATGGTTAAAGTGTGGGTAATGGGTGCGGGTATGGACACTTAAGTGCCCATAGGGTATGGGGAAGGACACTAAAGTTGTTGCCCACGAGGGTACGGGCACAGGTACATGTATTTTTTACAAACGTGGGTATGGGGATGAGTACTATAGTACCCTGTCCATTGGGCACCCATTGCCATCCCCAATGAGTTGGTGCGCGTAGATTTGTTAATTACCGTGTTGGCGGTCGAATCCACCCCCACTCTCAAGCATTTGTTTGTGGTTATTTATCCCAGTCATCCTATTGATTGTCATGAGACTGTATGGACTCGAAAGAGTCATCAATGCTTGCTGTCATTGTTGCAGGGAGTTGATGGTACGTGAACCGATTTCGTGTTGACGATCGATTCATCTGCCAAACATTGGACTGCGCTTAAAGTTAGATTTGTTTATGGTTGGATCCACTTTGTGGATTTTTTTATTTTTAGTTTTGCCCGTTAGGGTTGTTAACTCAGTCAGGTTCCATGTCCCCAAGTTTTTATGTAATTTTTTCCTTTTTTTAATAATATATATGATCAATTGACAACCGAATAGAGTAGAGTACCAACTTAGTTGGACACTATTCTTTTTCATGTCATTTTGCTCTTGGCTTATACAAAAAAATTTAAGAAGCTAATAAAGAAATTAAAAGTCAACTTTTGTATTAAAAAGATTAAATATTAAACTTCTAAGATACTTACATCATTCTTTAAAAAAAAAAAAAAATACTAAATGCATCATTTCCAAGAAAAAAACTTCTCTATTTAATTTATAAACTTGTACTACTGGGGCATAAGTTTTTTTTTTTTTATATAATTTTGAGAAATAAATTGCCACACTTTCCAATACATGATTTATGAGTCTATACGTTAAGGATTCCACAAATGACAATAAATATTTATTGAGAAAATTTTTTTTAAAAATTTTCTAAAAATAAATTAACACAATTTCCAATACATAATTTATATCCTTGCTATACTTAGTATTTCCCTCGAAAAATGTTGTTTTAAAATCATGTGTGAAATCGACAAGATTAAATAGTACTCCCTCCGTCCTATAATAACTGAGCCATTTGAAAAAAAATATTATTCCAAGAATTTTGACCGATTTCACTTTTCAATACAACATTAATTACTTTTTTCCAATTACAACTCTAATTAATTTTAGCGTAATTCTAGTTATAGCGAGAGATTTCTACCCGAAAGCTTCACGATAGTATTTTTGCTCAATATTTTCTCCTAATTTATAGCACCACCTTCCTTGTTTTGTGGTCAGGCACAATTGTGATTGATTAATTGCTATTCTTGATACAATCGGGATAATTTCTCTCTAGATAAATAGCAATGCTCTTAATTTTACTTTCACCACTCTCAATTCAATATATTCTACTTTACATTTATGATAAAGAAGAATGCAACAATACTTGACAAAGACACTCAAAACCATTGTTCTCTCTTTTATTTATAACACTTTTCTTAATCTGTGTGAAATGGTTAATTGACTCAGTTAAACTGGGACGGAGGGAGTACACAATTCGGTCACTATTATAAGTAAAATTTAATATTTTAAGTTCATTCAATAAATATGTATGTGGTATATATTAAAGACTATATACATCATTTATTAAATGAATATAAAATGTCAATTTTTGTTTATAATAGTGACCAAAGGATATATATAGAACAGAACATAAAGATTAAAGACATTAAACAAAAGAAGAGTGGAAACAAATATCCCAATGAAAATAAACGACTCTACTAATTAAAGATATGAAAATGCCATATCTTATGGACTCTTAAATGACAAGAAAATATGCAAGAATAAAACTGACACAGAAAATAAAGAAGAGTTACATTGCACTACTATTTCCTTAGCAATGTTATCCAAACTGATTTGAAAATCAATTTGAATTTATCTTGAAGCTTTACCTGTACACTTAACACACATAAGCACATATCTAGACACTATATACCGTTGAAGTTTAAAGAAAACTTCTTCCTATATTTTTTATTAGCTAAAAAAATGTTCAAATGGTATAAACCACTTTCAACCTTTATGATCTACTCTAAAACTTAATTTCACCACTTGATGAATTTTAGTTTTAATCTTCTAACTTTTCTCTTTTGATTGAAGTAATTAAAATAGTTTATAAAACATAGTCATTAAAATTTAAAAATACTTTTTTAATTAATTTATTGATGTAATATCCATGTGTGTCCATGTGTGCAATCTCTTAGCCACTTCAGAAAATCAAATGACCAAGTAACCGAAGGGACAAACTAATAGCAACGTAGTAACATTTTAAACCAACTTAAAACTTTTAAAATATAAGGAACAAACAAAAAACCTAAAATAAATATAAGTGACCAAAATACAATCAAGTCTTATTCTTCATTAATGAAGTGAATGATAAAATGAATACTTCAGACTTTTGATTTTTACTAACTTTTATTGATACCTGAGGCATTACTGACCCTTGCTGCCTTGTTGATATTGTAGCAAAATCTCTATTGTTGAGATATCACAAAGATGAAAGTGAGAATAGAAAGAGGAGAGAATAGAGAGAGATTATGAAAAGTGAATGAAAATTGAAAGTATCTTATTCATTATGTGAACTGGTTTTTTATATATAATAGCTAACTTGAGTAATAAATCATAACAAACTTGTACTACAAGTAAGGATGCAAACTAACTTCTAAAACTAACCAACAGAATAGTAACTAACTAGAGTATTTGAATTACACTCAAATGTTACATATCTCAGTATTCTTTTCACTGCTATCATGCGTGACTTTCTAGGTGTATCAACAAACCTACTTACAACTCCCACAACAAAGCACAAGTCTGGTTTACTGTTGCAAAGTTATCTTAATGAACCTACCACTTTCTTAAACAATGTGCTATCTAATGGTTCCTCTTCCATGTTTTTCTCCAGCTTTGCATTAACCTCAATGGGTGTGACTGCAGGATTGCACCCCAACATATTAAATCTTTTTAAAATTTCCCTCATGTACTTCTGCTGATGCAATATAATACCTAAGCTTGTTTGATGAAACTGCAGACCAAGGAAGTAGCTTAGTTTTCCCATATCAATCATCTCAAATTCATTGAATAAAAACACAAAACAAAAAACATTTTCATTTTACTGCAATTTGATGCTTGTTAAATGATAGTTTAGTTAAGTACCAGGTTTGATTTTTTTTCTATAGCCTTAAATTCTTCAATCATTGCTTCATGGCACACTTTCTCACATAAAGCTTCTTCAAGGCTTAGTGGTTCAATATTTGCAAATAATGCAAAATGAACTAAGTTTCCTTCATCATTGACATCATTATCAAGAGTAACTATACACTCATCTAGCCTTGCAGGAGGTCTTCTATTTCTCCTTTGTGATTGTTCAGGTCTTCAGGATCACCATTATATGCTTCTGCATGTTCAATGTCCGTGACATTTTGTCTTACAATTTCAGCATTATCATTTTCAGTCCAGTATAATGTTGGTCTACTAGAATCAGTCCCTTTGTTTTTCCAGCTCCAACTATCTGCTTCTGAAATCACCACATCTCTATTGATTTCAATCCTTTCATTTACTTGATCATACAATTTGTACGCTCCAGTTGCATGGTAAACAACTAAGATCATAAGTTTGCTTTTGTCTTGCAACTTGGTTCTTCTTTGCTCAGGTATATGACTGTAGCACAAAAAATGCTTAGGTGACTCACTGTAGGCTTTCTTCTTGTCCATTTTTCTTCAGGTACCATCTTTGATAATCTTTTAGCAGGACATTTATTGATAATATACACAGCAGTAGCAATTGCTTCTCCCCACATGAACTTAGGCAGTGATTTTTCTTTCAGCATACTCACCATGTTGAGAATTGTTATGTTTCTCCTCTCAGCTAGCCCATTATGTTGTGGTATATGGTGCTGTAACCTCATGAGTAATGGCATGCTCATCACAAAATTGCTCAAATTCTTTTGATGTGTATTCTCGTCCACCACCAGTCCTGAGGATCTTGATGGATTTCTCACTCTTTTTTTTTTGAATCGGCAAATATTATTAAACGCCATCCCCTCAAGACGCAAGGTATGGACGAAACAAGATACAAATGGTGCCATATAGACGGTACACCATAACCACCTAAAAACACCCCTGAAGATAAACCCACCAAAACACATCACCACCTAAAACAGACTCCAAAAAAAACAAGCACTGTAAACACGATATCCACCACCGCCCATCGTCACTACTCACCCACAAAGAACACCCTCGAAATAAAACTCGCAGACCCCAACACCCAAGCTGAGCCACATTTCGAAGAGCACCTAACCGAAGGATCATGCAGCTATCACAAACCCCGCGACCTCCGAACCACCGAAAGAGCACAACACAAAGCCCAAAAACCAACTTGAGTCAAAGAATTGACTCCCAATTTCGAATCAAAATTGATCGGCCTACCAGACTATAGAACCAAATTAGCAGGGCACCCCTCGCCTCCGATACACCAGAGAAAAAACCAAATCAAGTCAAACAAATATTGCAGCTAGACCCCGACTCCCAATCTCGAAGCCAAATGAACCGGCCCATCGAAAACCAGCACACAATATGTAAGACGAAAGACATGGCATGCAAAGTTTAAACCACAAACAAATAAAAAGGAAAAGGCTCAACAAAGCGTGACACACACCTTCCAAACTCCATAAACACCTAAACCACCCAAAAAGCACAAACAAGAGCTAGTGAAGACGAACATGGACCCGTGTAACAGAGGTTGCTTCTAAAGGAAATCACCCCAACAAGCACCCACCTCCTCACTTAAAACACCAACCACCACCACCCATCATCACCCCCACCACACTTCACCACCACCACGCATCACCACCCCCTCCACAATTGAATAACCTCCACCACCACTGCATCACCACCGCGCATCACCACCACCATCACTGCATCACTACGACGCCAAAACATCCTCACCAAGAAACAAGTAACAACACAAACATAAATCTAGAGGAAGACTAAATCCAACAACAAAACACGGGCAGCGACGCCGGTTTGAAGTGGAACCACAACCCAGATCATAAAAAGGCGGTCGCCTGTGACAAGGAGAATGCGTTCGTTGCCGTAGTAAAAGAGAACCAATGGTGGAGTAAAAACGGCGGATCTGAACAGCACTTCCCGGATCCCAAAACCCTTGACCTCCTCACACCACATCACCACCACCACACAACCTAAACTGCCACCCAAAAGCTCACCCCAAAGCACCGCAATCCAACCCAAATCCTCCGATAACAACCCCGGCTGCACACGGACTCCGATTTGGACACTCCAACTAGGAAAGGGGTGGTGCAGAGTACAAAGCCACCCAACACACCACCACCAACCACCACTATGTCTAGGATAAGGATCGGAAGGGATAAAGGAGGTGGTGCTGTTAAGAGTTAAAAGCCACCTTGGAAAACTAGCAAAAGCCGTCGACGGTCACCAAAAGGCAGTGCTGTTCTTTGCTTTTTCAAACATAGCCACATCATTCTACCTGTCTCATCAACAAAAG
>Ga0315914_1008379_pt1 | contig 13831 bp, 3 predicted proteins | sample MpolenodulesMG_FD_203920 | JGI IMG/M metagenome (GOLD analysis project Ga0315914, IMG submission 203920) | Medicago polymorpha root nodule microbial communities from Los Angeles, California, United States - elongated nodules | ecosystem: Host-associated > Plants > Roots > Nodule | place: USA...
AAACACAATCATTCAGCCCTCAACACCTGAATCATTATATAGAAAGAGATTCCCGGATAGTAAAAGTCTCTATATATATTACAAATAACAAATGAGAAACTTCAGAAACAAGTAATTCACATATTCAATTTGTACTAAAACATCTCTTATCGAGTACCAAAATATCTCAAATTGAGTACAAAATATTTCATATTGAGTGCCAAAATATCTTAGATTGTATACCAAAATATGTTAGATTGTGTACCAAAATATTTTAACAAAATTTAGTGATTAAGAAAACACTTTCCGATAATATAATGTTTATATTATTAATTATTTAATTTAACATTTTCGAATAAAACGATAAAAAATATTTTATTTTTTTATTTTTCCTTTAAAAAAAATATATTTTGATACACAATCTGAAATATTTTGATATCAAAATCTAATATATTAGGGTACGTGATCTAAAATATTCTAATACTTACTTGAGATATTTTGGTTCACAATCTAAAATATTTTAATATATAGTTGTAGCTGAATATGTTTTTATCATACAGACATGATGATTGATAGTTTGTCACAAAATATCTTAAAGAAAGCGACTTGATCGTAGCTCAACCTTGTTAATAACTTTGGTGAAGGAAAATTCTTTTACAAAATTAAAAACCAATATTTATTTATTTTCTTTTTATATTTTGGCAACACCATAGAATGAATTCTTAAGAAATCTAGATGAAGAAAATAATATTATCTTTCTTAAAGAAAAGATAATGAGTAGTCACAGTAATAGAAAATACTAGTACTGTACTACAGTTGAGTGGCAGAAAAGATGAGAGAGAATGAATGAACTAAAGGGGAAACAAGAAACCCCACCTTTCATCCCACTATCCATTTTTTTTTATCTCTTTCTCTGCACTACTTGAACAGTATATAGGTTGGATTGTGTGTGAGTGTGGTAATGGTCTCTTTCAGTTTAAGGGTTGATTGATTTTGTTATAAGGAATTGTAGAAACAAGTAAGAAATACAATTCTAGTTTTGTTTCTCTTATATCTTGTTTATGACCCTACTAAAGAAAATTCCCTTGTTTGCTGGGAAAAGAAAAAGTTGATCTTTGCTTACCTTTGTTTTGATTTCTTTTGGAAAACAGTGCTTTTTCCAGATTTGTGTGGTTATTAAGTTTTTCAATCGCTTTCTTTTCTCTGACTCTAATGAAGACAGTGACACTGCTTTCTCTCTCACTTTTATATTTTTGCTTTTAATACTTCTTCTATATTCACTGATGATTTTTTCATATGACCCTTCATCTCAACTCTTCTCCTTTCCTTTCCACTATAATCATCTCTTAAAATTTAATTTGAACTGGTTCTTCTTGGATTTGATTTAACATATTTACTCTCATCACTCGTTTGGTTTTTTAGTTCATATTTTCTTTACCTTTTTATGTATCCAATCATGTTGTTCTCACTTCTTTTCAGCAGTTCTGTTGATATCATCCTTTAGTTGAAGCTTTGGATTCATGACTTTATCAGAATGGTAAATCTCTACTTAAGTTTAAGATGCACTTGATTTGATTTATATAATTTGTTATTTAGATTTTAAACCCTAAGTTGACTTTTTAATTTGATTTAAATTATGATATGATTGCTATTTGGCTTAACCATGGTCATAATTTAGGGTTAGTAGATGCATGTATATCTTGAATGGTTTATGGTAATAAAGGGGTTAGGATTTCTCCTTTGGTGTAGGGAGATGTTAGTGTAAAAATCTCATAATTTTGTTCTGAAGGTAGTTTTTAAGATTTAGGGTTAGGGTTCTTTGTTTGAATGCTTTTTCAAGTCTTTTTCAATGATATTTGCTTAGATCTGTTTAATTTTGAATTAAAATTCTGGGTTTGGATTAATATTATTGAAGACTATTATTAATTAATTATTAGGAATAGATGAAGAGAGCTTCCTTCAGTCCACTCATGGAAGGGTAAGGGGTTTGAATTACCTGCTGACTCATTGATTCAAACACAATAGACAATTATGGTTATGCTATTGTGAATGTGTGAATGATGCAGGAGGTGAATTTCTTCCTTTTCTTCTCTTTGCTTGGACTGAAGGGAGCTCCCTTTTTCTCTTTATAATATTATTATTACTATCTTCTTATATATCTTCCTTAATCTGAGTTTCTCCTTTTCCTTCTCAATAATAAACATTTCATTCATACATGCTCCCAACTGGTCTTTTGGTTAGGTTAGGGGTATATAAATTATGCCTTGGTTCAAGGCTGGGTAATGAAGGAGCTTGAAGAATAAAAAATAAAAATATGCATATTCCAAATTTTTGTTAACATATACAGTTCTGTTGAATTCTATTATGAAACCTAATGGATTGAAAGATTAACAATTTAACTCGTATGTAATGATTGTAATGATTTTAAGGGTGTTATTGTTGGCGTAATTATAATATTTGTAGATCAGTTTTTTTATCTAAGCTTTGGTGTATTACTCCATCTTTTCCATTTAACTAAAGTTCATGATTAAGAATCTTCTCAAACACTCTGGAAAAAGTGTGTATTATTGTTATGTAAATATAATGACTTTTATAATGTTGGTCTTTTCCAGTAATTTTTTTTATTGTTTTTAAAAAATAATATTGTCAATTTTGTTTGCAATTTGGGTTATATCACCATAGATTAAAATTTGGAGCACGATGATCCCTAGCTATATGTATTAGCCAAAGTGTCTGCAATGTTACATATCAAAAACAAACATATGTATATAAGTTAGGTTGATATTCCCTCCCTGCAAATGTTGTCATCTTGTGTGTAGCGAGGTTAGACCAATGATTAATTTGGTGATAATATTTTATATTTCTAGCTAGTGTATGGTGTTGTTTTTGCATGATTACTTAGTAGACATTGCAAAAAGGTATTACAAGCACAATCAATGAGCTAATGTTTCTGGCAGGGGTAGCTAGCTAGCTAGAGATCCTTGCTTGTGTTCAAGACCAGGAATATATTCACACTAACATATTTGGTGTGAATTTATTTTTAAAAGCACCAAATAGGGTAATTTATTTTTATTTATTTTATAACTCACATCTCATATTTTCACTTTAAATCTCGTTTCTATTTATCTCATTGTGATCCTTTTAAAAACTCTAATATTGCGGTTGAGCAATTTGAAACCATGGTATTATGTATGAATTGTTTTCTTAATTGGTTAAGTACATATATATGTTAGTCTTGCGAAATGTTATGAAAATGGAGTACTTTGCATACATGTGGGAAATTCTTTCATGTCAAATTTGCTTAATGTCACACTTTTGATATTCTTTGCTTATAACCCAATCACGGAGTCAAAATTGAACAAAACTCCTAGCATCTAATTTTTTTTTGTACATACACGTAATAGTGCAGCAGTGCCTTAAACATGTGTTTGAGGGGGCTTGAAAAAAATGTACTTTTGCATCCCTTCATTCATAATGCTTTCGAGTAAGATCATCCAATAAGGTAGATAAACTTTAAAATTCCATCAATCATGCAAGTATAATGTGTTGGGGGCGTCGATTTGAATCTATAATTCTTCACTTTTTTTATCAAGTAGTTTAATGGCTAGATTCACACATTTTATGTATAAAGAAATGGAAAATCCAAGGTTCGAACCCCGGCCTCTACACAAACTGAGCTACACTTACGAAACAATTCTTCACTTTTTAATACTTAATGTTCTCTACTCTGGCTATTATACAATATCAAAAAGAAACTATGAGCTTAATATATGAAACACCTACACTACTCGGATCAAATGTGTCACAGTGTTTGACACGCGTCGTGTCCAACACCAGAGCACACGTATCTGACACAACACTGACACATAATTATACTGAATTATGTGATTTTTTTCAAATTATTAACGGTATCGATGTGTCAATGTCCATATCCGGACTTCGCAAATCTTAATATTGATCATAAAATTTCCCTAGTACTATATTTCTTACTGATGAAAAAGGCTGATATTAAATATATGCAACGCTCAGATTGGGGGATTTGTTGGTTCTGAAGTCATACTTAGATTAGAACTATGGGTGACAGCATTGATTGTTGTGTAGTGGTGGTGCATGCAGTGCCGGTGCGTGTGTATGTCGGTTACTTTATTCCAAAACAGCAAATAAAAGCAAAACTTGTGCCAGATGAATATACACAAACTTGTTTCCACGCACACATGCACGCTTTAATTTCATTTCTTCGATGTATGGAAATGGTGCTATGCTTGCTTACTATGTTACCTGTTCATTGCAATTCACAGCACATATTTGGTTGTTTGATTTTGATGTGTCATTATCATCAGGTACGTGTTTTTCACCATCATGTAATTGTATAATGAATGATTGAAGCATCCTTAGAAACACTGGGTAATGAATAATACCTCCAACTTCTTAATAAAAAAATGAGAATGAACGTCTTTAGGCCATTTATAAAGGACACAAATATATAGAAAATCTTATGTTGGAAAATTTTGTATTTTACTTTTTTGGCCATTTATAAAATACACAAATATATAGAAAATCTTATGTTCGATAATTGTGTATTTAGCTTTTTAGATGTTTAAATATTATTGTTTTTCAATATAAAATAAAATGTCTACTTTTAACTTATGAGTGTTTTTAAAGCATTTGTTAATACGTTCTTTAAAAAAAATATAAATAAAAGATGTTAAAAGTTAAATGTATGTGATCCAAAAATATTTAAAATAATAAATATTTGATTATTTTAGATCATTTTTGTTTACATTGTTCTAGAAGAAGTAATATAACAAAGGAAAAAACTTAGGTACAATTCCTTAGGTATTTTTCGTATGGTTCTTAGCTAAATTCATCATAATTTCCTTAAATCCATAATTCTCTCAAAGTTTGTTATCTCCAAAAAGTTGTATTTTTAGTTAAAAATTATACGAAAAGCACCTAAAAAATTGTACCTAAGTTTTGTCCTATAATAAAAATTAGATATATGGTTTGTATTTCAACACACGAGAATAAGTGTTTGGAGGATGTATGTACAATTTTTCTAGAAACAACCATGACTTTTACTCTCCGTAACAGATTATAAGTTGCTTTGAATCTTTTTTCTCAAATTATAAGTAATTTTAGAATACTAATGAATTATTAACGTAACTTTTTTATTTTATGTGTAATTATTTATAACTTTTTTTTCAATTTATTAATATATCTTTCTCATATCAATATTAATGAAAAATAATTTTGTAGAATAATTATTAATTATACCATTTTCTTCAAAAAAATTTTTTACTAATTATACGATGTATAATTTGAAACAGATGAAGTATGTTTTATGTTATTTTTTTGTACAATTTTTTAATAAGTCTCTCACATTTGTACTACTTAATCTGTCGGATCTTAAATACTTATATAAGGAAAGTTGGATTACAAATTTTGGATCAAATATATTCATTTTTGTTAAGAAAATTGTGTGTCTTTGGGACACTTGTAAAGATAATTAAAATGGAAATCTAAAAAAAGAAAATTAAAATGGAAAATTTACATTGAGAATTGTCTAATCAACCCATTAAAACTTAAAAAAAAAAAAACTTTTTTTACATACAATTTATCAATAATTTTTATTTTTGAATCTTTAATAAACATCTTTAGAACATTTTTTTTATATATAGATAATATCCCTAGAACAATGTTAGCGTAACCGTTCTATAATTTAACTTTATCTTGTGTCATAGCCATCCACGCCATACTCCTTACTATTTTGGAGTACTTTGTTGTCATGTAGTTTATTGCAAAACGGATGAAGTAAATCTTCTGGAATCTGAACAATTTTGGAGTGCATGGAATTAATTGGAACCGGAAACCCTGCCTTTTCGTGCGTGTAACACTAAGCTAGAGGTTGGAACTTGTAGCTATGCCTATAACGTTCTAGACAATTTGTTTGACATTCGTGATGAGGTGAACTTCCATTTTATAATATTTGTCGTTCTTAAACATTAATTTTATTTAAGTTTCAATGCACCATTAGTTATTAATTTGTTAATAATACCTTTATCTATCTATTGTAGAAAGAGAAATAATACTTAAAATAAAATAATAAATGGTTAAAGATATTATAGAAAAAACAAAGAATTTCATTAAAATTAACAGAATTTATTTGGTTTCTTGTTATGTATAAATTCCTCAAAAACAAGAAGTATTGTGAAATAAATGAAGTAATACAATACTTTGTCTTGTAAATGTTATAAAAAAGAAAAGTGTTAACAGATGTCGAGACATTGATATTGCATTGAAAATTGAGTAATCAACTCTTCAAATGTAAAAAAAGTGTCATTTTTAATTTAAATTTTATTTTCGTCTTCCTTAACCAATGTTCCGAAGGCCCAAACCCTATAAGTAAAAAACTTAATTTTAGATTCATTAAAAAACTGATGTATTTGGTCAATACATAAACTAAATACATTAATTATTCAATAAAAATAAAAACAAAATTTGCTTATAATAATGATCGAGTACAGTACACAACAACTACTTTTGTATTCTCTTTGAAAACATTTAAAATAGATTTTTTTTTTTTTTTTACATTAATCTAGAAAGAACATTACATTATAGACCGTCAAAGTATTTCACAATTTTTGGCCAATGTACGATGTTTGATTAGAAGATGTACAACAATATAAAAAATTGTATGTCTAAATAACACAATTGTTAAAATATATGATCCACACAACGTGTTCCCTTAGAGCTTTTATATATAAAAAAACGTATATACATGAAACACAATCTAAAAATAAACTTAGATGCAGGCTTTTCACTCAAGTTGTAGAACAACGAGTGCTGGATGTGTGCTTGTGAGATGGAACTCATGAGTTTGTCTCCGCGCACACAAGATTCATGAAGGTAACACTGGTGCAAATCAGGGATACAAGACTTGATTTTTAAAGATTTTAGACCTGTTTTTGTGCAAAAGTGGTCTTAAATCTCTAAAAAAATAGGTCTTGTATCCTTGATTTGCACTAGTGTAAAAAGGATGGCAATGCTTGCAGCTATTAAGTGGGTACATAGCCTAGGTTTTTCTCAAGTCGGAGTTTGGTTCTATTGAGGGGTATTAGGAATTTGTTATCACTTGATTTTAGCTTATGGTTAAGTTTGTTTGTCGACAAGCGAATACAGTTGCTCATTCACTTAGAGTGTTGTCATTTCTTAGGCTAGTGTTGTTCAAAAAAAAAACTTAGGTTAATCACCATACTTTTGATTTAAATTTACTTTGATAAAAAAAAGTTTAGTGTTGAAAAAAATATTATTTAAAATTTTAAAGAATTGTATAAATTACCTTTGGTACAATATTTTTATATTTGACTTCGTAAGAAATCACTCATTAATATTTATCTTTTATGAAACGATCCGGATGCATGTTATAAATTTACAGAAATGATGGTTACACTTCTAATTTTTCATGTTTGAAAAATGAAATGCATCAAGAGACATCAGTCTTAAAACCTAAAAAATAAACATAAAATTAATATTTTGTAAGTGTACTTAAAAGGTTTATATTTGGTCTTGTGAGTATACGAAAATAATCCCAGAAGTTGTAACCTTTTTAAGCCTAGCTTGTTCCAAGACTTGACCATCTTCATTGGTGGTCCTCAGGGGATGTTATTTGTATGAAGCACCGATGGAGGAAGCTGAGCTGGATGACAACTATAAGACCAGTTCTACATGAAGAACAAGTAGTTGCAAGGGGTTCATGCTAAAAAAAGGGAAAAAAATATGATGAAAGTTGGATAGTCTAAAGATGAATTTTTAGATTTTTTTTTTAGAATTATCTATATATATTAGGGTTCAATATGCTAATTAATTATAAAGTAAGAAATTTTAATAATAAAAAGAAAATCAATGGATGCATTTATATTGTAAGTTTATGAATTGGTGAGACTTGAGATATGTTCTAGACTGAGTTTAAGTTCAATATGCTAATGGACCTAACCACAATAGACTATGCTATGGATGTGTCCTAAAGACGAACCCAAACAAATTGCATGATTTCATCAGAGTCATATATGAAAATCAAATATCGATCCATGAAATCACACCTAGAGTAATGCTCGGGAAATCCACCTGAAAAACCTTAGACGCATGACATAGGTTAATGTACACATTCTCAAAAATCCCAAAACCTTGAAACGTTGGTCACAAAATAACTTAAGTGTTAGTGTATTTACGGATACACCAATCCCTCGAAGGAACTGTCGTCGTCCCCATCCTCAATCGTGCAATATCCTTACTCTAGCCGTTAGTCCTGGTCTACTGCAAAGGACGATGTCTTAACAATTTCTATATTATGACATGATACTAGCAATTTTTAACTGTTTAATAATGTTTATTTCCTGTATTTATATTTTAGAAAAATTGTTTAATACTTCTTTCCTATATATATTCTTCCAAACGAGCATACTTTTATTTTATATTGTTTGCATGTGTGAATAACTGAACTAACACAGTAACACCACTGGTCTGAGGATTTCGAGATCCAAGTACAACTGAACTTAATTTTTTTTTCTTTCTTTTGACAAAGCAAGTACAATTAAACTTGATCAATCTATCACTTTTTAATTATTTATTTATATACAAGATATTTCGATAAATGGGCATGTGATTGGTCAATTGGGTCTTGTTCTTGTATGTATTCTAATTCTAATGCAGGACCACTAATTATTTAAAGTGCTTATTGATCCCTTCAAGTTCATTTTCTTCTATTCAATCCTCGATATTTTGTTTATTTATTAGAATCTGCCATATTTTTGTAATTATGTAGTCCAATGTTGATATCACTCTAATGCATGCAGGACCACTTTTTAATCCTTCTCGTCGGTTTAAATTTAGATTGGTTGTCATTCAACTTTTTATCTTTTATTTTGTTTTTGACGCAAAGTTGTTCTGAACTTTTATAATCAAATTTGTTGGCACGTGGTAAAATACCATTGCAAAAGCCTTCAATTTGCTGTCAAAATTTGAACTCTTCTGATGTTAAATTAATTAATTAAGACACAAATGGCAAGTACATACATAGTGAAGCTCCTCCTCACACTAGCTCACAAATGTGGTCCTCCAAAAATGAATTTGCATGGTTGCTAGAATTAGTTAAATATTGTTGGTAATTGCAAGTTGGTTATCATTAGTTGGAAATTGATCAGAGGAGTGTCATGAACACAATTTTTTTTTAAAGTTTTTTTTTTATGATCGAATTTATGGGAAACTTATATGAGACTTATTTTTAAAGTGTGTGAGTCATCTTGATTTTATTAAATTAGAGTGAATGTCATGTCGTTAAATGTTGTTGAAAATACTTCTTTTGGTCTCTATTTTAAGAAGATATTTTTTTTTTTAGATTTATTCAATAAATGATGTATTTAACTCATAATATAGACTAAATACATCATTTATATAATGAATCTAAATAATATAGTTTCTCTTATAAATAATAAAGAGTGGAGTAGTAGAATGTTGGCTAAATTATACCTTTGATCCCTTAAGTTAATTATAAGTTTTGCTTTGTCTCTTAAGTTTTTTTCGTTTCATATTTGTCCTTTAAATTACAAATGTTAGACAATTTGATCCCTTTAGTTTTTTTCGTTTCATTTTGATCACTTAACTTACAAATATTAGATATTTTAACCCTTTAAATTACAAACTTTAGACATTTCCATCACTCCTATCAGGGACTAAAATGTCGTAATATTTGTTACTTAAATTACCAAAGTGTCCAACTTTAATGGACTGAGAAACAAAAAAATTTAAGGGGCCAAATTGTATAACGTTTAGCTTACCAACATGAAACAAAACAAACCTAAAGGATCAAAGAAAAATCTAAGAATAATTTACGGGGCCAAAAGTGTAATATAGCCTAAAATGTTCTTAGCACTCCTTAATTGATTATGATTAGTTGACTAAATTAGAATCATCATATAAAGTATATTACTCCTTCCGCCCAAATTCTAAGTCGTTTTGCCAATATCACACACAAATCAAGAAATGTAATAAATTTTTAATTAAATTAGAATCATCATATAAAGTCTATTACTCCTTCTGCCCAAATTATAAGTCGTTTTACCAATATCACACACAAATCAAGAAATGTAATCAATTTTGTATATGTAAATAGAAATTATGAATTATTTTACAAAATTATCCTTTTATTAATAGTATGAGGAAGATAAACCAAAGAATGAAAAGAAGCAAGAGTGATAAATATTTAGGATATAATAGGAAAACTAACATTATTACTTTATTGAAATTGTAAAAGGACTTATAATTTAAGACGATATTTTTTCCCCTAAAACAACATATAATTTAGGACTGATGGAGTCTCATACAGTGATTGCAACCAATCCTTTTGTTATATCAATTTCAAGTCATTGATTAAGCAGTTATAATTTGTTTTTACATGATAATTTGTAGTGTGTACGTGGTGCAGTTATAATTTGTTTTCTATCATGTTAAAACAAATGATCATGTTACAAATGCAAATGGGGTGTGCTAAGAATCACAAAAGATTTATCTGAGAAAGCTAAATCCCAAAGGGCCAATCAATAAGATTGTTGGTATGATTTTGCATTCTATAGGTCTAACACTTGAAGGAACAAGGACAAAGAAAAGTAAACAAAATATTAAGTATCCAGTGTAACAAAATAGTTATATAAAAAGCTCATTAATAGTGGAAGACACTGAAGCATATGGCTTGGACAGTAGTGGTTTTTTCTTGATGCTAATTCACCTCTCATATCCCTTGCATATGGTCTTAATATAGCTCTCTGTGAAGTGATTATTCATGTGTATGTTTTGTGTTTTGTCCTTTATTCAATTCTCACCATTCTCTCATAAGAAGCACAGTTATTTGGCAATTTCAAGAAGAAAAATTAAACAGTATGTTTTTCTGGACTCATCACATGTTTTCTCCCCTGACCATTTATATAGTTTTACTGTAATAATCTCTGCATATCTTATTTTTTGAAGATTTGTCACTGTCTGTGAATCTAATCTAACATGGTCCAAGTTCTCGTTTTCCACAAAGTAACTTGGAGGATGGTGACATGACTCTTAGTCCAAGTGAAGTACATTTGAATACAAAAGAGTTGGTGGTGTGGTCCAGGTGAATATAATGGCATACATGAGCTGGAAAATCAGTGATACATATTGTTTGTGTTTGTGATATGGTAAAAAAAAACATGATTTTAAATATCCCATGCAGTTATGGTAAATGTGGTTGATGCAGACGAAATCACAATTTTGATGTTATTGTGGAGACCTCTAAAATCATTATATTGCAGTTGCAATTGTAGTTGTGGACCGTAATTTAGAAGCATGATAAAATAGATAAGAGATTATGTATTTGGAGTGTGCTTGTTTTACTTAATTTATCAAATCAATTGTTTTTTTGATAATATTTGGATATTTACATTAGTGAAAGTACATATTAAAATACGATCAAATACATTAAGATTGCATTCTACCAATAATATCTCTTATAAATAATATTTTGAGTCGAGATATTATTCATTCTACCAAACAAATAGTCTCTAAAACATTTTTATCATTGGAGTAAATATTATCTGATAACAAATTACTAATAATGATAGAAGCCGTTCATAAGAGATAAGAGGTAAGTAAGATAGAATTGATAATGAAAGAATAAATTACATCAAGGGTTTTCTTCAAAAATTACATAAGGGTACATAAGACTTATATATGCCATGTGAAGAACATCTAAATCTAAATAAGTATTGTTTACTAACAAACTTTTATACCAAATAGGTTTTAGAAGCCACTATGGAGGGATTCATTCAGCCAACAAAAATAATGATGTTGATCCATAAAATTGGATCACAGTTTCTGATTTCATCTCCATGCTGAGGTGGAATACACTTGTAGTAGACTTTCTGTCTGGTGTGCAACCAAACCTCTTCAGCACATGAATCTTTTAATGGGTACTTGTTCCTTAGATTATCCACCAATTAAATGTCACCGACTTCTAATTTGGAACTTAAATAATCAAGGAGTAGCTCTGCTTTAATTAACAATTAGTAGGAATAAATAATCACTGTAGTTCAACATATATTAGAAATCGTGCTTATTTAGGGCCCGTTTTAGAGCTTATATAAAACAGTTTATGCAAATAAATAAGTTTTTGTGTTATTTATAAGTTTTTAAGGTAGTTTATGAAAAAATAGTTTATGAAGATACGATTTTCGTTAGTGACAGGTTATAAATTAAAATAAAAGCTTGTTTATTTAGATAAGCTATTTTTCATAAGCTCAAACGAAACGTGGTTGGCCCGTTTGGATTAACTTATTTTAGAGCTTATATAAAACAGCTTATGCAAATAAATAAGTTTTTATGTACTATTTATAAGTTTTTAAGGTAGTTTATGAAAAACCCGTTTATGAAGATACAATTTTCGTTAGTGAGAGTTTATAAATTAAAGTAAAAGCTTATTTATTTACATAAGCTACTTTTCATAAGCTCAAAATAAGCTCAAACTAAACGGGGCCTCATGGACTGATCCAGGACTAAGTTTTTAGTGTGGCTAAAATACCAGTGTCAAAAAAATTTCCAATAAAATTAAAGATTACGTAATATCATTTTTTATTTTGAATAATAAAATAACAATTTTTAAAATATTTGGACTAATTTTATTAATTAGAACCGCACCAAACCATATATTAGAACCGCTCATGTTCTGTCCTTTTGCTGCCAACATATCTATAATCTTTTTTTTTTTTGAAAGAACATATCTATAATCTTATAAGGTTCTCATTTAACTATTTCTTACACTAATCATGCATTGTCATTAAATTTAACCACAATTGTAAAATGCTCAATACTTTCAATAACATAGCAAAAAATTCCAGCACCTTTGTGCTAGATTTACCACCAATAACATATTAAAGGGCACAGTTATGTGTTGTTTTTTTTTTGAAGCATGTGTTAACTAACAAGAAAGCACAAAATTCATAGTTTTCAGCAAATTAAACAAGAATATATCCAAAAAATAAACTGTAAAGTGCAGAAATGTAAACAAAGTTCAAGTAATAAAATCCATTAAGCTGAGTTTTTCATTATTCAATATAAATCAAGGCAGAAGTCATCTAACCTCCCATTCTTTCTCTTTCTCTTCCTCTTTTGGCTTGTTAATATTTTTTGGCCCTTTCTTTTTCCCCTTATTTAATTTCTCGCGCAGATAGGATTATAGAATCCGAATAGAAAAAAAAACCATGAAACCATCCAAAACACATTGAACTTTTTGGATTTTAGAATCTAAATAATATGCGCGAGAAACTTATAGGGTGGGAAAAGTAACTTCATGTCAATGTCATATTTCTTGTCAATTCATTGCTGTTTGAGGGTAACAGTCGAGTATTACTTTTCCCACCCTATGAAATTCTCGCACACCCTATTTTTTTCTTCAAAAATACCCTTCCGGATCAAATTGTTAGGATTTTCCGGATTTTAAAATCCGGAATGTTCTTTTTCCAGATTTTTTTTTATTTTAGCCTTTCAAATTCGTAAAATAAAATGCAAATAAACATAAAAAAAAAAACATAATTAAAAAGAACACAAAGATAAAAAGAAATCATTTTATTAATATATGAATAATAATTACAATAATGTTGAAGCTTTTTAAGCTTATTACATAAGAACCTAAAATCATTTCTAATCTCCTAAGAATCTAAAACAAACTCATTTTATTAATATAAACAGAAAAGTAGAAAAGAAAAAAAAACACCAGAAAACTTACCTCCCTGAAATAAAACTAAACCTCGCTTTACCCCAAGAAGGTTGGTCAAAT
>Ga0315914_1008380_pt1 | contig 13829 bp, 5 predicted proteins | sample MpolenodulesMG_FD_203920 | JGI IMG/M metagenome (GOLD analysis project Ga0315914, IMG submission 203920) | Medicago polymorpha root nodule microbial communities from Los Angeles, California, United States - elongated nodules | ecosystem: Host-associated > Plants > Roots > Nodule | place: USA...
GATTTCACTAACAATGTAATCTCAAATTACAAGTACTCAAGCACACAAGCAAGAGATTTCCAATGCTCAAGCACACAAGCAAGAGACTTTCCTATGCTCTAGTACAACTACAAGAGACTTACAAATGTTCAAGCACAAAAGAAAGAGACTTACAAACAAACAGATTTACACAAAAAATTGTTTGAGTTTGAACACTTGATATACAATCAGTGGTGTTCTCAATACAAATCAATTACAGACTCTTGAGACTATAGAATTTCTAAAATATGGACTATGCTAAGAAATTCTAAGTAACTTTGAAATGCAAACAAAACAGAGTATCGACTTTGAGATGTTTAGAGAGTCTAGCTTTTGAATGCGTGTGTATTGCTTTCTTTTCTGGATTGTATTCAGTCTGTATGTATATCTGTTGTATCCAACTTGAAAACCTTCACTCCTTTATATAGTGGTGTGAAAGAGACGTTGGAGAACAGCCAACACGCATAAAAGAGTTGTTTGAAGCTTGTTGATCACCAATGATCTTTTGCCTGATATGGTTATTGTCCTATGAAGGATCAATTTCAAATCCATTCCTTGTATGAGGGAACATTTCTACAAGCAGAGCTGTTATCCTTGTCTTGTTGTAAAGCATGACCAAAGTAGTGGAGAACGTGGTTGTACAGTTCGTACACTTGTCCTTTTTCAACGCTCTTAAAGAAGTAAGCACCTAAGGCTTTAAAAAAACATTTCAAGACCGTTGTTCCACCTCTTTCAGTCTTTAGCAACTCTTAGACAAGATAAAAAGAGATTCCAGCTTTGAGTTCTTCAGCTCCTGACGAACTTCAGCTTCTGGTGATCTTGCTTCTGATGAGGTGCTTCTGATGAACTTGCTTCTGATGACGTCATCACTTCAGGAGCACTTTGTACTTCAGGAGCACTATTCTTCAGACGCTTCAACCTTCCTTTTTGTTGATTCTTTTGCTCTCTTTTGTTCTTTCAGAACCTTTTAAAGATATAAAATTTTGTCTATGGTCTTGTACACTTGAACAAATATTAGCATATCCAATTGACAATTTTTAATACCTTGTTATCATAAAAACCTTAAGAGTGACATATGTTAAACATTTTTGTTCTACCAAACTCCGCCACTCTAAGGGTAATGTTTGTTAAACGTATTTTGTTCCAACAGTTTGGCCCTCGGATTCCCATCAAAATCACCCCAAAATCACTTATTTTGTTCCCTAATATACCCAAAGTGATTAAAAATATTTTTCAATATCCAAACACTTCATTTAAGCTCTTTCAACAATTTTAAAACATCAACTTGTACAACAATCTTCATGATTTCCACTCATTTGATCATAAAACTCAAAAGCAACAATTCAACATGGCTTGTAACATAAAATAACATGGATTCTTAAATAATCATATACTCATAATCACCGCAACAACTAAAGCACAAAATTAACACTAATTTATCACAAGATTCATGAAATTAAAGACAAATAATATGACTCATAAATACCCAATTGCTCATAAATCTCATATGGTGAAAATAGTCTAACTTTGCACCTCTTACAATCCTAATTGTTTGTCATCATTATGAATTAACTTTATTTAATCTAATTTACAAACCAACTTTTATGCAATGTCCCCCCAACTATACTTTTAAATTAAGTTTATTATTACTTGATGATACACTTATCGAAAAAGTATATCATCATATATTCATCAAAAATCTTAAGACATAAAAAATATGAGTCACATCTTTTATATTTTCAACATTTAACTCATTTATAGTCAATATGAGAATAACCATGCACACTAAACTCAAGAATGTCTCTTTTAAGTATGAGTTTCTCACATCTCCTACTCATACCCCCTACTAAACCAAACTATGGCTCGAACACCGCTTAACCGGGGAGCGTCGCAAACAACAATAGGTCAATGTTTCATGACCACACGAGTGTGAAACACTGTGATATCATCTAAAACATTTCATTGCATGTGGTACAAATTGAAACATGATTTGTGTGTTAGGGCGTTCCAAGCTAACAAGGTACATTTTATATGTATGTTTATGATGTACGAGGCATGTACTCTTTCTGCGTCTTCTCTCTCACCCACGCTGATAATTGAGACAATGATGGCCCTCTGACCACTCTTTTATACATCAACGTTTGTACGAACATCTCAGGTCCCCGATTGACGTACTGCTTCTCCTTCAATTCAATCCATCACCTCTCTCATTTCCTTTCTATACGTTATTTTTATGGCAATAAAATTCCTATGACTAATACCTAGGTTTCCTCACCTACATCATGCATAAACGAACATGATTTCTTAATGATGAAATTTTATCCATTCTTTTTCTATAAAAATAAAGCAATTGGACCTTTGTGTCATGAAGAGGGAAAGACCCATGTTAAGAAACCTTTTTTTTAAAGAATATTTTTTTAAAAGGATGTTAAAGAATGTTAAAAACTTAAAAGTAAAAATTTTATATTGAAAATAATAATTTTTAGGGTCTTGCTAACCAGTATCATCAGAGATATGGTTAAGGAAACTAAAAATAGAAAATTTGTCTTGAAAATATAAGTTTTGACTTTTGATTAAGTAATAATTACACAACTTTTTATAAAAGTTACTCCCTCCGTCCTGCAATAGATGACCCATTTGAAAATGTGCAATTTTGACCTAACTTACTTTGACCATATTTTTCTATTAATATACAAAGATAAATAATATCATATAAGATGTCGTTAGATTCGTCTCGATGAGTATTTTCCAAATATAAAATTTTCATAATTTTTCTAATATATTACTCAAGATATTTAAGCTCAAAATTATGCATTGGTATACGTAATATGGTTAACTGTGTCATGTATTATGGGACAGAGAGAGTATTTATTTTGGTTGCTTAATCAATGCCCTGATGGCATTGTTTAGCATTCTCCTAATTTTTATACTAAATTTAAATATAAAACGTTTTAGACAAAATTAACATATGTAGTTCCTTAATGGGATACGTTAGTTTTAAGCGTGTATATATACTTCCTTCGTCCTAAAACAAGAGACATTGTTTGATTATGTGTACTATTCATCTAATAGACTTTGACCATATTTTTTTAATATTATATAAAGACATATAGTAGTATATAAAATTTATTGAATTTGTCTCGATGGACATTTTTAAAATATCAAATTTTTATAGTTTTTTCTAATACATAATTAAATATATTAAAAATCAAGATGTATGTTGACATGCGTGCAACAATCAACAAAGTCATTTATTTTATGACGAAGAGGGTACATTATTTCATTGGAATACAATTTTGTATAAAAAAATTAACAGTTCTTAATTTTATAATTCCATTTATATAAATTGTGTGTCACAATTATATGTATATAACATTTTTCTTTATAATTTGTGTGTTATACATTTTTTTCCTATAGATTCCATCCACTTAAATAATTAATTATATATATACACACACATTGCATTGGACGCCATATACGGATACCTCTTATAACTAATATCTGAACATTAACTAGTCAAGTTTTTAAAAACATCTTTTATTAAATTAAACTCATTTATGTTAGTTTAGTGGTGTTGCGTTGAGACTTTAGAGTCCATCCCTCTCAAATTTGATGTTTCCTTGATCGGTTAATTTACCTTTTAAAAAAACACAATCTTTCACTACACTAAATCTTGCTGTGTCACAAATCTTCTTTTCTCTAATCAATTACTACATTTGTAGATTATATGCAGTCATGCAATCATAAATCTCAATTGGAGAATTTGTCTTTCAATTCAAAACCCCATTGAACAACTTTCGTTGCTCCCTCTTCGTACCCCATTCATGAATATGAAATCTTATTTTGCTTTATTTACAAAATCTCGTTATTTTATTTGTATTGATGAATGATGAATTATAAAATCTTTTTTTGTATCATCTGCCGCCATATATATTGGATATAAAAGATTCTACGATTACTACAAGCCTAGGGGTCCCCTTCGTGGACTCTGACCGTGAAGTTTTCGTATACAAGAAGGTGGAGAAAAATCCAAAGATAGTGTTAAATCATAAATATTGTATATTGTATAATGAGCCAATTTAATTTCTCAGAACCTCATTACACGCTTCCAAGGAAGCACGGTTTCCAGTAATATACTTGTTACGTCATGCACACACTCTCTCCTCCTGATTACTATCACTACTGACTCTCCACTGACCAATTCTTTGCATTTCACAGTGAAAAGATAGAGAGAGGTCCTTGGGGTTGGGGGGCAGATTGCAAGTAGCATTTTTTGCCCCATTATATGGATCTCCAGATATAATGCAGTTCAAAACATTTAAAATAATAATTGCTACTATTATTAATTAAGAGTATTATTCCTTTCAAAAAAAATTAAGAGTATTATTTAGGTATTATCAAATCATTTTAAAATATTAATGTATTTGTTTTAAGAATTGTTTGATTTCGTTTTACAATATTAATGGTGTAAAATATCTATTTACTTGCCCATTAGTTTGACTGTCCAAATTCGATTAATCTCTCTTTCAAATGGTTCTATATATTTTGTCAAAAAAAATGTTCGAGTATATTTTGAAAAAATAATGGTTCTCGTATGAAAAGTGTGTGTCTAATGGTTATGATAGAATATGTACATGATAGGATAAAGAGATGCCAAAAAATTATAACCAATTATATATTTGATGAGCACATGATAATAATAGGTTTCTTCAAAAAAAATATGATAATAATAGGTCAAATATCTGATGGGATCTTTTAGATTAAATATGTACAGTAACAAGTTAGTTTTTAAGTTTTATTTTTATAAATTGATCATTTAAGTTTTTTTTACAAATTGATTATTTGAGTCAAAGAATATTTACAATGTTAACTATTCCTTCAACAGACTTCGTTAAAAATTGTTTATAAATACCTTAACATTAAAGTAACAAGTCTAAAAGTGCTTATGACATCCTTAATATAATTACTTACGCATATCTTTTTCTTTTTTTGAATTCAAGCATAATATTACAGATATATTTTATTAACGTCGTTATATATCAAGTAATCAAACGATTTTGATTTAATTCAATATCAAATAATACACATATGAACCATAAATTTGAGGGCAGTGATTTAGACATATCAACTTAAAATTAAATATCGACACTAAATATTCATTTGTAAAAATAAAATTTAAAGGATCAACTTGTGATAAACATTAAAAAAAATCTAACTTTATGGATTTGTCAAAAAAAATATAACTTAAAGAATTGCGGGTGATATTAGACCTTAATTTTTTTTTGGTGGTAGCTGGGTTTGAATCCCGGACCTTGCATATATTATGCATTGTCCATACCAACTGAGTTAAGCTCACGAGGACATATTAGACCTTAATTAATATGTTAACATTATTTTAGAATATCATTTTTTTTTTATAAACACGCTGTTATGATATAATCTATATTATATTTAAATGATAATATTTCTCTAGTTAAATAATACAATGATTTTTTAAAATTTATAGGCACTGCAAATTAAATAAGTAAATAAATAATTTTAAAAAATAATTGACACTCCTCTTAAAAAAAATCGACACTAGTAAATAATGGAGTAAACTTGAATGTTTTTTAATCTAGTTTAAGTTTTTTAATATATATAACTAAACTCTTGCAAGAAAAATGTATTTAGTTTGTTACAAAATTTAAAACAACATTCGTATTTTTTTTAAATTTTCGTAATTATAAGACTTAATTGCAGTTTTAGCACCTTAACTTTTCCAAAGCTGCGATTTTGACCCCTAAGAAAAAACTACAAAACAGCCTCATAAGTTTTGCAACTGTAGCAGTTTTGGCCCCCCAAGGCAAAAAAATAGTAATAATAATAACACGTGGCACCTCACTTAGGGTGCCACGTCAGCATAGACCGAGTCAATATCAGCCTTGGGGGCCAAAACTGCCACAAGTGCAAAACTTAGGGGCTGTTTTGTAATTTTTTTCTTAGGGGTCAAAATCGCAACTTTGAAAAAGTTAGGGAGCTAAAACTGCAATTAAGCTTAATTATAAATTAAAGACTTTAATTTATATACATAATCAGTTAACAAAAAATTTATATTAATTGCTTCAAAAAAAAATTATTAACTACTCACTCCGTCATTGTATTGTATGTAAACATCCTTTGCATTTTTCATATTTTTTAAGAAAAGTTGTTAGCGCAATTAATATGTCAATTTTGTATGTTAATATTATCAAATTGTCATTTGTTTTTATGTGCGTTAAATTTGATTTTTCATATTTAAAGACAAGTTAGTAGTATTAATTAGGGTATGTTTAGGAAAAATAATAACAAATGCTTCTAGTAATTTGAAAAGAGATTTATATTTAGAGATAAACTTTTAGTCAAAAAAGTGTTTAAACACATGGACGGAGAGAGTAATAAAAAATTAACAAAAATTTCACACATGGATTCAATAATGTGTTGTTATATCAATTGGTGAGATATAACAAATTATGCGATTTTAATCCTTTAAATAACGTGAAACACATCATTGATTATGTAAAACTTTATACATTGACTATTTCTTCTGGTCCCTTTTATAAGAAGAGAAACCAAAAATCATTTAAATCAAGACAATTATTAGTTGTTGCAATTTATTGAATGTTTTTACAAATTTACACTCATAAAAATTGGTAAAGATTAAATATATCCACTAATATTGAAAAGACCAACATTAAATGAGGGTTAGAAAAGTCTTTTAAACAATACATGTGCCTTAAAAATTGTAACTTTTTCTTACGAATAGATCCAAATATTTTTAATTTTTTTATATAAATAGAACCAGAAGAAACATTTTTTTTTTTTTGAAAGAAGGACTAGAGGGAACTTAATTAATTAAATTTCTCAAGCAGCTCTCTTAAGCACTCCTTGTGCTTGAGGAGTTGTATGTTGCTTTAGAGCCAGTTTGTTATAGGTTTTTAAAGGAAAAATCTTTTTTTTTTAGAAAAATCACTTTTAAGAGTATTGCATTCGTTTATTACAGCTTTTTAAAAAAATCAGAATCTAAAAAAAAGAAAATCTAAAAACAGCTTTAAATAAGAAGTTGTTAAGAGTAGCTTCTCAAAAAATAGATTTTTTTATAGGAGAGAGAAAATACTGTTTAAAAGATTGAACTAGTTTTGTAACAAAAAATCCTTTTTATATAGTTGTATCCAAACAAACTAAATTATTTGTTTAAAAAAAATGATTTTTACTACGGTAAACAAACGCAAAATAAATTATGATTTTTCATAAAATCTATAAAATATAATCTCTAATTTATTTTATGTCAAAATCACTTTTATTTTAATCCGTAATAAATGGGTCCTTAATATAATTTTTCTTAGTTTCTTCAAGAAAAATATTAAATTTTCTTCTATAAAAATTTAACGAATTTTAATTTCAATATCTACAAATAAATTAAGCATCAAATTCGTAAGCCTTGTTTTCTCTCTTTCTTTTGCTTACGCCGCTACGCGTTATCCTATTCTTCTTCTCTCTGTACTGTACAGACTCATTTCTTAACCCTTTGCATGCTTAGATGACGTCACACTCTTCCAAACTCTCCACGCGATTTGGGTCGCGTTACTATTCTTCAACCGTTCAACGTAATAATTTTAACGAAGTGGATACCACGCGCTAGGTTAAGAGTATGATAGTGTGGTATAAACAGAGAGCGTATCTATGCAAAGTATATATTGTCATGGTATGGCATGCATAGGGACTGATCATGTCAGATGGAAGACTGATGTTGAGGACAGAAACGGAATGCATGCCACATACCATTAACCATTTTTATCGTCATCATCATTTCATATTCATATTCATATTCATACTATCCAATATACACATGCATGTGCTTCGTCTTCATTAGACACGTACGTACCATTGTTCGTATATATACGTACGTAGGAGTAGATAAAATTAACTTGAGGAAAAATAAAACAAAGGGTGTGTTTATTTAGATTGGTATAAATATTAGTACACCACATATTAATAGTACTATGTACTTCTATAGACTTTTTCGTATAAGAAAGTTTTCTTTAACAAGTCCAAATACAACATGAATGTTACAATTAAGAGACGATACCCAAACTCATAAAAGGATTAAGCCACTAATGATGAAAAGATGATCAAATCAATTTTAATAAGGACGGTTTTTTATTGGAGAAGCCTCTTAAACTAATAATGTGGAAAAAGATTATTAGTCAAATGTAAAGGTTTCATTGAATGAAAACATATATCCATTGCCTAACCAACACAAAAATGTAACCAAAAAAATTGCAGCCCACGAACAAATATGCAAGTATTAGAATTTTAATGAATTACTCCATGCTGAAATAGATTATCTTTTGCAGGAATCTGAATGTGTAATAAACGTCAAACAAAAGGAGACATTCTTGGTGGAATTGATTTATTCCAAATAGTATCATTAGTAACAACTTGGACAATCATCTCATTTGTTGTCAACATAGGATAGACGCCACCGAGAGCATAACCTTTGCCTGGTGCTAGTCACCAACTCCATCTATAAATCTTCCGCATCATCCTACAAATAAATATTATTTAAAACCTCATTGCACTCCCCTATCCGCTCCTCCCAAGCTATTAAATGACATCGTCAGTTCCAATCCGCTCCCCCCAACCCCCTAGTCTAACGAACACATCTCAGCATTGAAAACAACCAAGTTTCTACTAGATCAAACAAACGTCTAAACCTATCACACAATCGCTCCCCCTCCATCCACACATCCAACCAAAAGAACATTTTAGACCCATCACCAACAACTCGCACTAAGTTGTCGTCAAACCAACTATCCACAACCAACCCCTTTCCTCGACGAATAGCCATTATTATTTGCTCCCACACCACACAAATCCTAATCGACAACCTTCTTTAACTCACCCACCTTTTTGTCCATATTTAGATACTAGTACCTTGTACTTCAAACTTCTCTGACCCACATACATCCTCCGACACCATTTACCTAACCAAGACAAGTTAAATTCTCGGATCTTACGAACTCCTAGTCCTCCATTTTCCTTGCCAAACAAGCAATATCCCAATTCACCCACGATATTTCTTTATCCTAGTTTGTATGGGATCAATTTTTTTATTACTCAATAGAACCGTGCACTTACGACCAATCAATAGCCCAAACGATTTACTTGATGGACGACCATAACACACTTTGATAAACTTCTTCTTCAAAGCTTCAGCCTTATTCACCATAACTAAGTGATCACATAACTAAGTGATCACATAATTAACATCAATCTTCTTTGTTCACATTTGTTAAGTCATATATGAGTGTCCAAATATTGTTTTACTCATTAAATGTTTCAAAGAGTCTTGCTTCAATCATATTTTCACACGATTATATATTTGAGACTTACTCCATTAGTAGACTTGATTTATTAGAGTGTCAGTCAATAATAATTGTATGTGATTATTAATTGAATAATACATCAATTATTATTAATAGCTATATATAAGACTTTGACACAAAAAATGTCTACAACTTCACTTGTTAATTCAGTTTTTAGTAATATCATGATCAAAATATACAAAAGGAAAACTATATATTCCATGAACTAAAAGATTGGTTAAGTGAATAAAAAATATGTCAAGTGTATCTCTTTAAAAAAGAAAGAGAAATTGTTGCACAATAATTAAAGGAAATAAATGAGAAAATTTAGAGAGATTTAACATTTCTTACGATAAAGTATATACTCATTTAACTTAATTAGTTGGCTCTTTTTGTAAAAAAAAAAAAAAAAAAAGAAGAAGATAAAAACTATCTGGTTCTTAGAAGAAAGATGTCCAACAAAATCGAAGTTCGAATGAGAAGTAAATAAAGTATGATCATGGATTGTCGAGCTAGAGTTCAAACATGTTTATATATATTCACTCATTCTAAAGCTTGTTAATCATTTGATTCCAACCACTTGATGATATTATTTTTTTCTTTATTTTGAAAAAATGCTTGTTTTTTAGTTTTTTTTTAATCATAAATGTTAACATTTTGGATGTAGGGTTTAAACTTCTTCCCTCTTTACCACTTCACTACTGAACTCTTTTACCCAAATACCCATCTATCGAATATATTCCTTTTTTAGAATCTAGTTGTTGAAAAACTTTAAATTCTCATATCGAACAAATTAGAGGTGTCAAATGGGTTGGCAAGGCCCATTTCGGTCCGATAGGTCCAACTACATAAATGGGTCAGTCCGATCCAACCCATTTGTAAATAATTTTTATACTAACATTGAATATTAATTAAACTCTAGATTTATTCATTCTATTGAATGAAATGAATAATTTATAAACTTTATAATTTTAAAATTTGAGCTAAATTCATCCATTTTTATCAAGCTTGCTTATTTAAATATTTTTATATTAACAATTTTAAATTAGTTGATATCTTTTTTCAAAAAATAATATTTTTTAACTAAAATCAAATGGAAATATCGTTAATGGTCAGGCCCGAAGCCCAATCGCTATTCGGTCTGGCTCCATTTTTATATGGACCAAATGGGCTAGGGTTAAAAAAGCCCAGGTGTATTTTAGGCTAACTTTTTTAGACCTGGCCTATTTTTCACGGTTCTAAACAGACTATGACATGTAAAATTGTTTATAAGCATAGAAGGAGTAGAGTCTAGTATGTTAAACTTTTTGGATATAAAATGTAAGTCTCTTATGTTTGAAGAGAAATATTTTTTATCAATAAAATTTTGATTTTAAATACGATGTCATTTAATTTTTGTATAAATGTTAGACATATTATCCACTAATATTATGTACACCCTTTCGGTCACTGTTATAAACAAATCTATATTTTAGATTTATTCAATAAATGATATATGTGGTATACGATAAAGACCACATACATCATTAATTGAATGAATCTAAAATGTAAAATTTTACTTATAATAGTGACCGGAGGGTGTACAAAAACGTTCAACACAACACAGCTCAATCTGACTAACCAATTTGAATCTTAAACAAATGGACTCAAAGAACATAATATTTGATTTGAGGTTTTATTGGATTATAAACGGTGCTAACAAAAAGACCAACATATCATATTTGCTTTGAGAAGGAGTGCTGGAAAACTATAATGTCCCACTCTCAAAAAAGAAAAAACTATAATGTCCCATATATTTGGGTTTTTTTACTTATTAATCTCACACATTCATGCAATCAGTATATATGTGACTGTTGAGTCGATATGATCGAACAATCTACATTTTAAACTCAAGTATTTTAAATAAATTAAATAAACACAAGTATTTTAAATAAACTAAAATCAATTCAATTTGTTTTTTACACCATTCAATTTCAATCTAATGATCCCCAACATGCATGTTGACTGTCTCCCTAAAAAGAAAATGCATGTTGACTGTCTTAATTAGTGATCGCAGAAAATCCAATGTTCCACATAGAACAAACTAAAATAAGCACTAAAAGTGTATGTAAGAATTAAAGGGTTGAATCTAGTTGGTCAGAACTTTTTAGATAAATTAAATCTCATATACTTGATCACTAACCAACAGAATTCAAACTCCTCACGTGCATACAAAAGGTTTCAACACCATCTATCTAGTCTTCATATTTTTCCCATTTCATTTTTATATATCTCATATAAAACAATTTTATAATTCTGATCAATTTGTATCATGTGTATTTTGTTTTATTCTCTATATTTGTCCAATAAACTAACTGAGCAAAATGGAATTATCTTATATCGTTTATTTAGTTTAGGGCAGTGATGAGGTGAGGATGACATAAGAATAAATGAAGGGTCCATGTCAAATATACAAATAAGGACATTGCTACATAGACATATATGTATGATCATAGTAGCAGAAGAGAATTCACTAGAATTTAGGTTTTTGGGCCCCACTTGATCTCAGTGGTATGTTGCTTTTACAGCAGCTTGTGTTAAGCTGACATAAACAACACATGGAGAAGGAGGAGAAATATATTGTTACAGCAAAAAAGAGAGAGACTTTTCAATGCTACCTTTCGTGACCTCCTTTCTGTAGCCACCCAAATGCCAATTAAGTACTTCCTTACACTGCTAAGCTAAGCTCAGCTCAGAGAGAATTCTGTATATATGCGGTCAAAAAAATATGAATGCACATTTTAAGATTTTTAAACGATAATTTTTTATGAAAATTTATGTAATTAATATATTAAGAACTGAAACATTTTCACTTTTTACACTTTTTATACACATACCTTTTATTATTATTAGTTTGCATAAGTATTTATGGACAAAATTGTCAAAAAAATATATTTATCGACAAATATTTTACGCTGGTTACATGACTGGTAAATAAAAAGAAGTTTTTATACACATAACAATTCTTATTTAGCGTCATTTCTTTAGTAAATTAAATAAATTTATTTAAATGCTGCTAAATAAGAAATGTTACGCATGATTTTACATGACCGGATTTTTTTCATAAATTTTTCCACTCTAATCCAAATATTGTCACACGTTAAATATGAGCATTTGTCAATCAATTTTTATTCGAAATATTGTCACACACTAAATATGAGTATCTCTCAATCATGATTCAAACCAACATGCATGTCTCATAAATTTTGCTTGACACTAAAATGCAAAATATTGATGATAATAAAATAATAACAGTATAACGTGTCAAAAAAAAATTATCATTCGTGTATTAAGTCTATTTTTATTTTTATTTTTAAAATAGTTTATTAGCTAGTAATTCACTCTTATGATAAATAAGTGGCGAATCAGAATTTGAACTCCGATCCATTTATATATGATGTAATATTTCAATAAATTGAGTTATACTTACGAAGACGTGTTTAGATATTTCTTTTGCTTATGTTTTCGAATGTATTGTTTTGGTTTAGATGTGGACAATATATAAGGTGATTGGGCATTACATAGTGCTGGTTTTGCTTAAGTTTTCTAATGACATTTTTATTCCTGACACACCTTATGTTGTGGCATCTCAAAAAAAATCACAAAAAAATACAAATGTGTCAAAACCGAAAACAAATTATACGTGGACACCCATATAAAGGAGCGGATGTTTCCACCAGCCACAATAACTATAACTAAAGTTCACCTGCTCTGCTTTCAACCATAAGAAAGAATGTTGCTTAACCTTGTCAATGAGAATAGAAGGGTTAGATACCGTATTTTGGAATACACGGTTGTTTCTCTCCTTTCAAATCACTCACGCAAAAGTAAACCAAATAATTTTGAAGAAAACATGAGTAGCTCGATGTAAACCTGCCAAGTTAGTAAACTCGTGGAAATGAAGTCGAAGCTCACCAGGCTGAACCGAGAAAATACCTAACCAGTTCCACACCTGATGCCAAAGCGAACGGTTGTCTATTTTGCTTGTGCCTCCTTAATTACGGCACTTTGACTTTGTAAATACTCTTGGGTGGTTCTCCTTTGCACGCCTTGTGCGGGGTGAATCATTGTTTGTTCATCATTTTAGTTTGTTCAAAAGAACAAATGTGTCAAAACCAGTAAAAAAAATAGATTTCTTCTTCTTTCTTAAAAAAAATATAGATTTCTTCTTAAAAGTTTTTTAACTTTCCATTACATATCAATCAATTTAAAGAAAAAATATTAAAGCAACAATTGTTTTTTAGCAATTTAAAGCAACAATTATAAGAATTGTACTTTCCTCCGTTTTTTTTTATCATAGAATGGATTGTGACTTAGAGAAAATGTAAAATAGCAAGGAGAGGGGATGCTCCTGGGCCGGAAGAGCGTGAATAAGCTCAATAAACTAAC
>Ga0315914_1008381_pt1 | contig 13829 bp, 10 predicted proteins | sample MpolenodulesMG_FD_203920 | JGI IMG/M metagenome (GOLD analysis project Ga0315914, IMG submission 203920) | Medicago polymorpha root nodule microbial communities from Los Angeles, California, United States - elongated nodules | ecosystem: Host-associated > Plants > Roots > Nodule | place: USA...
TGACCAAGAGTTTGTTTTGTTTTATGAGTTATTCATAAAGCATTTGATAAGTATCAATTATCAATTGAAATTGATATTGAATTGCTTGTAGCATATGCTCATAAAATAGACTTAAGATCCATCTTTAGACGTCTAAAGTTAATTGTATGATTGATATTTATGAGACCATACCTTCTAAACTCTACTTTGGGAGTCAACAATCACGTATGTTGATGTATTGATTCGCATCAAGCCAACAAGTTACCATAAGTAAGTCCTCCCCTAAATTTATATTTTGATCAATATTTTTCATCTTAGTAAATTTTTGGATGTGTTGTGTCTATCATAGTTGCTCCAATATAATGCACTTAGATATATCTTGATAGAATATTGGGAAAATCTATTTGATATTGACTCTTCATCTATAAATTTTATTGAGCCAACTTGTGTTACAGCCCAGTAGGCTGATTATCAATTGATTAATTAGTTTTCCTAATATTAGGGGGAGAGAATAAGCAGCTGAAAAATGTGAATCTGAAGTTCAAATGAATTATTTGAAAGGAAATATTATTATCTCATCTTGATCCTCAAAATATAACTCGTTTGCAAAGGTAAACAAATAAAATAGCAGCTGTTAATGCTCCAAACGAAATAGATGTTTCTGTCGGATTATTGCAAATGAGTCCCAACCGTGCATGAAGCGTGGTAGACCAATCAGTTCCACATATGAAAAATCCTCAAACAAGAAAGGAGCTAAAAGGAAAGATAACCCAAATGAGGATGTGTAAACTCTAAAAGAGTCATCTGACATAATTGATTTTTTAGTTCCAGAAGAACTGACCAGGTACCTGAAATGTATGGAAAAAAGAAAGAGATCTCTATAAATTATGTCATGAATGGAATGAGGTGGGACCAAAATGAAAGTCAACGTTGACGATATTTTTGTATATAATATAGCGTTATATGTGATTGGTGATAATGAAGATCATGAATTAAAGTCTATAAAAGGTTATAGAAAAAAGAAACTATCTGCAGACGGAAAGAGACAATTCTAGTGAAAGAGACAATTCTATATGTGACTTGTAGTCCGCACACTTGAAGATGTGAAGTTAATTAGATATATACAATTTTTCGCGCGAAAGAGAATTATATTGATAAAATACATATGTATAGAGTTTGATATGTTCAACCGGAAGTGAGATGATATATGTCCAATGTTTATGTTTAATAGACATATTCACCTGAAGTGAATTCAAGAACTTTTTCTAGCTTGATTAAGTTTAGTATCACATTAAAGGCTCGATTTATATGAAAGATGTGTTGCAATATAGTTGTATGACTCACGTGATAGTGATGGGTATATGAAACTCCTTGAAAGAGTTAATTTTCGTGAGATATTGAAGAAATGACATCATATGTCCATTTTTTGTTAATTATATGTATTGTGGTATTTTGTTTTTTTTTTGTCAATATTATTAAATACAGATATCAGAACAAAATCAAGCATACATTTTGTACTTTAGAGAAACAACATGAACAAAGAATTGGAGAATGTTTTTTTCAACAACTCAATATGAAGATAATATCTCAAGCCCTGCTCACTTGGAGAAGGTATAGAGATAAATCAGATCTCTCTTCAAAGTCACCGCCAAGTAAAGCTTTTGAGTAACTAGAATAGAAGACTAATTGACTTTCTTTGTCTCATATATGATTGTCTTTATGAGGGGGAGACATAAATGTGTTCTGCACTCTTTTTTCCTTAACGAAGGTTTTATCCCATTGGGTTTTCCTAGTAAGGTTTTTAACGAGGCAGATTATCACACAAAAGGATGTTGTACTCTTTTTCCTTCACTAGAATTTTTTCACCCAAGGGGGAGTGTTATGAATATTATAAGTGGATGTCCATATATCAATTGGGTTATTGGGTCATATTGTTTGCTTATTGAGCTATATTATGCTTGCCCACCAAGTCATTGTATTTCTCTATAAATAAAGCCCATATGTAACCTAATTGGATACCACAAGAGAATAATAGATTCATCTCTCTTCTCTTTCTTTCTCCTTCTCTACTTCTCTCTACTTTATTCTTGTTCCTATTTCTTTAGTTTCATAACAATTTTTATTAAATCACGATTCCTGTGATGTAAGTAGTATTAATTAGATGATACAATGAATTTTTTTAATTGGAAAAAGTGATTAATATTGTACTGAAAATGGAGTAGGTAAGTTATTTTGGAACATTCTTTTGTGTGCATAGTAATTAATAGTTTATTTGATCCTCTAAGAAATTCCATGATCAACTTCAATCGCGTGCTCGAGCGTGCCATCTTTCACACGTGATATCATTCTTTAACCTTTTGTGTGAACAACTTGCAATCACGTGACCATCGAGTTTTTCTGTCTCATTCGCCGCATGCATAAATAAAGATTTCGTGCATGCAATGTCATTGTATTTTGAAAGTTGGCAAGATGTATTATCGTGTGCGCGAATAGTACAAGCACGCACTTGTAGCCCTTTGGGCTTTGATCATAGCCAGTAAAGATGAATTTCTCACTCTTGTCGTCAAGTTTAGTTGTTTTCTCATCTGAGTTGTGACCAAATGTTACACCCCCAAAGACCCTCAAGTGTGAGATATCAGGTTTTCTTCAAATCCTTGCATCTTGAGGTGTCTTTCCCCCACACACTTCATATTGGAGATCAATTAGATAGATAGATTGGATGAACACAATTTTTGTCTAAAACTCTTTTGGTAGTATCTTACTTTTTAGCATGCTCCAAGTTATATCTAAAGTTGTTCTATTTTTCCTTTTCGTCCGTTGGAGGTTTCTTGGAACTTTTAGTGTACGCCTAATTACATTTTCTTCACAAAAATCTTGAAATTCATTAGAAATGATTTCAATCCCTCTATCAGTTCCTATAACTATAATTTGTACATCACTTTTTTTCTCAATTGCAATTTTGAACTTTCTTGAAGGTAGTAAGGACTTGCTGATTTCTGCTTCAAGAACAATACTTATGTTTTTCTTGAATTTTTTTTTATAAGAATAATGGAGCAGCATCCATGAATATCATTCACACATATTTCCCATTCCCCATTGATCAACAGACATGAGAACTAAACCACGCCTCCCTCCGCAAGGCAGCAATAGCACGTCACCAAGCCGAGGCTAACCTCCCACCATCCAGCAACATTCCTCCCTCCTCACCATACATCGCCGACAACACCCTATTCCACATACTCTCCTTTTCAATCAACAACCGCCAGCACCACTTCCCTAATAAAGCACAATTAAACTCCCTAATTCTCCTTACCCCCAAACCGCCAACCTCCTTTCTCAAACAAACAGAATTCCAGTCAATCTAAGTTTTTTTTTTTTTTTTGTGGTGGTCACTTCCCAAAAAAAAAACAGTTTAAAATAGATTCAATAGAGGAAATGATACCTGAAGGAGCCTTGAAGAAAGAAAGAGTGTAAACAGGCATAGATGACAGGACATATTTCAACAGAACCAAGCGACCATCGAAAGATAAATGTTTAGCTTTCCACCCCGACAGTCTAGATTTAATTTGGAGAATTAGTGGTTCCCAAAAAGACAACCGACACACATCACCACCTACAGGCAGCCCGAAATACACAAAAGGGAGATTTCCAACCTTGCACTTCAAAACTAACGTTGCCTCGGTTAGCCAAGACCCTTGGACATTGACGCCAATCAATTGACTCTTTGTGAAATTCACCTTCAGCCCAGATATATATAGCTTCAAACAGGATAAGGACAACATGCATCGCTCGAACATTGGCCCAAGATTTTTCAGCTATTATTAAAGTATCATCTGCAAATTGTAAGTGAGAGACAACTGTAGGAGCAACGAAGCTCACCTTGTAACCGTGAAAGAAATGATTATCGGACATAGACTTCATCAAAACATTGAAGCCCTCTGCGGCCAAGAGAAAGAGGACAGGGGAAAGCGTGTTCCCTTACCTCAAACCCCTCTTCATAGGAAACTCGTCCGTTGGGGACCCATTAACCAAAATTGATGTCGTAGCCGTGCCTATACATTCTTTTATCCATTTCCGCCACAGAACTGGGAACCCCAATTTACACATCACCTCATCTAAATAACTTCAGTCTATAGAATCATAAGCTTTCTTGAAATCTACTTTGAAAAGAAACAATTCCTTTTTACACTTGCGAGCGTCGTCCACAACCTCATTTTCCACCAAGATACCATCTAGAATTTGACGACCTTTAACAAAAGCATATTGAAAATCCGAAATAACCGACCCAATAATAGAACGAAGACTATTAGCACGGACCTTCGCAAGAATTTTATACATATTTTCCACCAAAGGGATCAGACGTAAATCATTTAGCCGTTGCGGGCTCTCAACCTTAGGAATAAGAGCAATGAAAGTACTATTGATTCCTTTGGCCAGTCTCCCATTCCTATGAAATTCCACAAGAAACCGCATTACATCATTCCGTAAAGTATTCCAAAAATCCTTAATGAAGCCAAAGGTAATACCATTAGGGCCCCGACATTTATAATTATCACAATGTCACACCGCGACCTTGACCTCTTCCACAAAAAACGGTTTAACCAAGCTAGCACCCTCTCTATGAGACAACGATGGGAACTGAAGACATTTGATGCTAGGACGCTGGACATTACGCGCTTGGAAATGAGTAGAAAAGTGAGGAAAAAACAGCTCTTCGAACATTATCAACACCCTCAATCAAAACACCGTCAGCAAGAAAATAAGTCACTGCATTACCTCTTCGTTTGCTTGACATGATTCCATAATTTTTTTTAGAATTGACATCCCCTTACCGTAACCAATGATCCCAAGATTGTTGCTAGCATATGCTAGCATGGGACCGAGACAAAGAGAACAAATCCTTCGTTAAACCATGATACTCCTTTAGCTCACTCTCCAAAAGATCCTCCGTTTCACCTTTCAAATCAAACGATGAAATTTTATCCTTCAACGACAAAATTTTTGCAGGTAAATTATGAGTGTCTAAGATGTCACTCTTTCAAAGCTGATTTCAAAACATAAAAATAAAGTTTCGATGTATTAAATGCACAAAGTGCTCTTCATAAGAACATTTGTTAATGATCCAAATATAAAAATAATTGGTAAATTTTAAGTAAACGAAGTTACTTTTTAAAATTTCAATGTATTAAATGTACAAATTTTAGACAATTTTTTTTTCTTTGAACTTCATAACATTAACAAGTGCCCACTTGTTAGCATCTTCCAAAAGAAAAATATAAAAACGGTGTTTATTGCTTAAGTGCTTGCCGAAAGCCATCAAGACCTAAAAACAAGGCAAAGTGGATAAGACTGTCCTCACATATTCATCCACGAACTCCCTCAACTAACTAAACACAATTAGCATAATCATTAACTAATCTTAATAAAAAAATAAATAAATATCACAACGCCACGTGTCCATTAAATAGGTTTTAAATTTTCCTTGAAGAACAAAATAGAAGCCTTAACCAGTAGTTACTGCTACACCTAGAGAGAGAAAAAGAGAGAGACAAAGAAACTATGAAACTTGTTGTTGTTGGATTTTGATTGAATTTTTAAAAAAAAAAACAGTATTTTGAGGAAACATGTACATAAGTGGTGGTTCTTCTTCCATGGGAAGGTCTTTTAAGGAATCTCTTAAACTGCTTGAAGCTGATATTCATCATGCCAATACCTTGTTAGTTTTTCTTTTTCCTTCTTTCAGTTCCCACACCCTTTTGAAAAAAAAGTCAATTTTTTTAGTTGTTTTCTTGAAGGGTATGCATACTTTGTTTAAAAATTTAATTTTTATTATTTTTGGAATTTGATCATGTGTTACTTTTTTTTTTGGAATTATTTTCTGGGGTTTTACTTTAAGCCCTGATTTTTTTTTTGGTTCAAAAATCAATTTTTCTTTTCCATAAATATGGTGGTGAATTTATTTCACTGCAAATTCATGATTTTTGTGTTGTGATTATCCACTCAACGATCAACAGTGTCTCTGTCTTGTTGGGGAGAATTCAATACTTTAAAACTCAGCTATGAATTAATTCTTGTGGAATTTTTCAATGGCTTCCAACATCATGAATTTATTATTGTTTTTTATTTTTTTAAATTTTTTGTTTGTTTATAAATGACTATGTTGTACTGTTTCATTTTGTGTGATATATACAAAAGTCAAAACTTAACTTTGGCCTTCACTACCTTTGTGTTGTACTCACATTGAGATTTTTTTTGGTTACATTCATTTATCTGAATTTTTAGTTTAAAAAATATATCTAATTTTAGTTTGTTTTGTTTTGTGTGAATGGTGACTATTTTGTTTTCTCCACCTTATGGTATGTGGGGCATTGTCACATGTTATCAGGGATAGTACTTTGGCTTGCTAACAAATAATACATGATGATTTTGATACCAATTATTGTTTCCTGATCTATAATATGCTTTGCATTATCTTTCATAGCTATTTGTTGTTTTTTCGCTCATTGTTTCGAGGTTATTGCTGTATTTGTGATGAGTCTCTAGTGAAATTGGACTAGAGAAAGGTTTGGATAAACAACTTAAGTTCTGAATGCTGTCTTTTCTAAATATTGAAAATTTGAAATGTTAAGACTTTCCAAGGGTGCTTTTTCTTGATGAGTATAAAAGTTATAACTTGATCATGCAATTGGGCATGTAGGGCATCTGATTTTCCGAGGGAATATGATGGTGCTTGTCTTCAAATGAGAATGTCATACAGTCCAGCAGCACACCTGTTTCTTTTTCTGGTTCAATGGACAGATTGCAATCTTGCTGGAGCCCTTGGACTGTTAAGAATCCTAATTTACAAGGTTTGGTGTTTTAGTTTTTGGATGTTCATTATGAACTGAGAAGTTTTAGCTTGTATATGTTAAGATCCTATTATGAATTTGAGCTTACTTACTGGCATAAACACTTGTCAGACTGTATGGGAGAGCTTATGAAAACAACCTATGACATGTCTATATGTTGTTTTCATAAGCTCTTCAAGATAGTTTATGAAAAACAGCTTATATGAAAAAAGTTTGACTTTATTTTATCAATGTGCTAAATTTTCCTCATGCTGCAGGTGTATGTGGATGGGACTACTACCATGTCTACACATGAAAGAAAAGCAAGTATTAGGGAATTCTATGGTATATCTTACTTTTTTTTAAAAAAAAAATTTAACATGTTAGTTTGCATTTTACTGTGTGTGGATAGCTGATATACTGAAATTCTGTATCGATCAGCGGTCATATATCCGTCTTTGTTACAACTTGAAAAAGGTGTCACTGATGCTGAGGATAAAAAACAGAAGGTTGTATGCATGGAGCGGTATCGTAGAAGAGAAGATGAGGAGCACAAACAATTCTCAGACATAGACTTTGAAAGAGAAGAAGAGTGTGGAATATGTATGGAGATGAATAGTAAGATTGTGTTGCCTAACTGCAACCATGTCATGTGCCTGAAATGTTACCATGAATGGTACTCTCTCTCTCTCTCTTGCTCCCTCACACACACATTCCTTATTTTACGATCATGGCTTGTTGGTTTTATGAAGTATGAAGTTTGGCTTTGTTTCTGCTTTCTCTACATCTTGTTTCTTTGTATTTCTTTAGCAATATGCCGTATGATTTCTTTTATATGGTTCTGATGATTTCATTCCTTATATTAATTTAGTTCTGAATGACATAATTCTATGTAGGTAATTGTAATTTGTTGAGTCTGCTTTGTTTTTTCATAAGTCTTGTATTAATTCAGTTTGTTTGGATCATAATTGTTTATAATCAAGTAAGATAACTTCCATCATTCAGATTTTGCATCTAGTGCAACAGTTATCATCATAAGTGACCTGGTTTTAGATTCCTGTGCTTTACCATATGTATGATGCCATAACAGGCACCGTAGGGTTATGTTGTATATACCCTAGTTTCTAAGCTATGATGTTAAGATGCTAAAATAATGGGCTGCAACTATTGTGTCCGGATCTCATATTGATACTTGTACAATACATGCATTACAGTATTACAGACACATTCATGGATTTTTTCCCAATCTCAATATTATTTATTACATATGAACTTGAGAGGGGGGAAATGATGTATTGTCCACCACTTAACTAACTCCAATTTTAAAGAATCATATTTTAAATGATGTGACCTGATTTAGGAATCTTTGTTAAATTCTTCTTTATCTAGATTGATGTGATTTTATTCATTGCTTATCCAAATCATTAGTTTTGAATTGTGTGGTCCAGTGGTGATCATTGCCCTTTCACCCTTTAGTGAAGTCCGTTGCTCTTTAGATGCGAGGAAGGAGCAAGCAAGGTTGTCAAACTTGAGATTCTTGATAAACTCGGATAGTAAACTCGAGATGATTTGTCTGATGAAAAAATAACATTTAAAACTCCTATGCATGATACATATACTTATATGATACCATTATGAAAGAAGGAAACAGGGCAATTAAAAAGAAACGTCATGAGAATGAAACATTAAGTAAAGTAAGTGAGAGCACAATCATTGAAGGAAGAGAAAAAACTAAGTGAAGTAAGTGAGAACACAATCATTGAATGGAGAAGTTTATACAACAGAACCGTTCAGTTTGCTGCTCGCTCGAAATAGAGAGGGGTCCTGTTTGAAGGTCGTTGGCACTAGACTTTTTTCGTGTCACCAGTATGGAGGTTTTACTCGCGTCAACCACGACAATAGGTTCTGTGACATTTCCTAATCTTGTTTCCAAACAGTTGCAACGGGATGAGAAGAAGACATGTAGTCTTCCCTTGCTTGTCTCTGAAATTCAACCCATGATTTGAGCCATTTTAAAAAATAAAAAAATAAAATTGAAATCTCTTTCATCCTTAAACTCGTGTTTCCAATTTCTAACTCGACCATGAACTCGCGTTTTCAACCAGAGTCATTGTGAAATCGAGTCTACTAACATACCAACTCGATTTTAATAACCTTTGGAGCAAGCGTAAAGAGGTTCTTCCTTACTTAGGAGATATGAAATAGCTTTATAAAGGGGACTAGTGTGAGATTACAATGATTAGAAAGGAAGCTTGTTGCTATTTTGTTCTGGAACTATTACAGAATATCATACTTAATTAAGTTTATTAGATTTCCTTGCAATATTTACAATTTATTTATTACTAATGAGAATCAGGCACAATATTTTAGGATGAGCCAACACTCTGTTTAGATTCTGTTAGTTTCTCAGGTATACTATATACATATTGTTTGTGGGGTTTGTACTTGTAGTGAGTACAATACCGAAACTAGGGTTTAGTATCTGATTAGGTCATGCCTTGGGAATGATCCCAAGGGGGTTATTTATAGCCTTTTTGGGCCTCTTACTACGTGACTTACTCCCTAAGTCATCCTAGATAGGGAGAAACACGTATATCCCCCCAAATCCGGATATTCTGGCCGAATATCTGGCCTCAAGGTTCGGGCTTGATGGTTTCGGGGGATAAGGAGGGGAGCGCGCCCTACATAGGCGGCGTCCTTGTATAGGGCTAGCGGGCCCTTATCTGAGTATTGGTGGTCCACAACCCCCCAAGCACGAGTCCTGGTTAAGGGCGAAGTGGTTTGAATTAAAGGTGGCAGTCCAGGGTTCATTCGTAGGTTAATGCTCTAATTGGAACTTACTGGTTTGATTACTATTGAATGATAAGTATTCTATGTGGATCAGAGTACGAACACAGACTGTTGTTCTTTAGACTTTGCATATTATATTGGTATTTGTTTTAATGATCCAAGAGGTCTTATATGAAACTTAAAATATTCTTTTTATGGTATTTTAATTATAGTGATGTCCTGGAACTGTTTGCAATGTTCATATGTCTTATGTGGTTCATTAGAACCTCTTTCAAATGTCTTGGTTTTCCGCGACATTGATTCTCGCCGTAGTTGTCTAACCAAGTTTCGGTGACTGTTTTCTAATTTTCATTTAAATTTGTAAATGATATGTATGCTATATATTTTTTATTGTTCTCATATTCTTTTCTGCCTCGTGTCTTGGCACACAACAAAATTGTGGCTGCTGCATCATTTGTCTCTTCTTCAAGTGTTCTCATGTTTAGCTGAAAGCTGTATGTATTTTGACATTTTTTTTTGCAGGAGAGCAAGATCACAGTCATGCCCCTTTTGTCGTGACAGTCTTAAAAGAGTGAACTCAGGCGATCTCTGGATATTCACCGATAGTAGGGACATAGTAGACATGGAAACAGTAACAAGGGAGAACCTTAGAAGGCTTTTCATGTACATAGATAAGTTACCTTTGATCATACCAGACTCCCTTTTTGACCCTTATGACTCTCACTTAAGATAAGTAACTGCAACACACAGAAATGTGTTCTTTGATGGGTGGTTCGAATGGTTTTAGTTTTATAAACTTTAAATGTAATTTGGTGAATTTAGTTTATAGAGTTGTAGTGCTTTGCTTCCACGTCTTCCAGAAGATTCCAGCTTCGAGCTTGCGATGAAGTTGAAATGGTAAATTGTATGTAGCACATGCATTTGTATATCCTTGTACAGATTGAATTACTTATTAAGAGGTTTGCATATTATGTGCCTCTTATGATATTAAGGTGAATCTCTTGACAAACAACCCTCCCTCCTAAAACAAATCTTTGATCATGGATGGAATATTGAATGTCAACTTTACCAACAACATAGACTCTGAACCAATATAAAGGTAGATTATATGCATTTGACCAAATAGTTGAATGTAGACTTTGTTGTAGTTACTGTTCCAAGGTTTTATGACTATGTTGTTGTAGTTATTGTTCCAAGGGTCTATGACTAATAGTCAGACATATTTTGATGAAGACTAATTTGATTCTACAAGCCGTTGAGCACACCATATATTTTTATCTTATGTGACATAATATTTTTTAAGAAAAAAAATCACCTTCATTTGTAATCAGAGGACAAAATACTAAATACTAGTGTACAAGACTTATAAGAATTTTTTGGATGTTTATTAGAAACTCATTAAATTAGTACTCCTTGGGATCCTTCCTTCTTATAAATAGGACCACGAAGTACTAGTATAGTACATTTAATGCTATGTGCGAACATTTAAGTTTTAAGTTCACTAACATGTGGGAGAGAATCACCATTCAAACTCAATAGAAAACACACTGTTGGAGAGTCGAAAAAAGATTAGTCACACATTCAATATAAAATGATTATTTCAATTAGAATTCAAGCTCGAGTTCACCCAAATAATTGATTTAAATTTAATTTGTCCATAGCTCAGTTGGCAGGGACATGCATTACTATATGTAGCGGCCGGGATTCGAACCTCGGATACCCCACTTATTCATCTTGAAAAATTCAATTTAATTAAAAAAATAATATTTTTTTTACTAAAAAAATATATATTAGTATTTACTCCAGCATAGTAAAAAAAAAAAAAAAAGTAGATTAAAAAAGTAGTTTAAGCTAAATGTAGGGATTAGGAACAAAAAATCGAGGCTGTAATATCGGGGAAGAAAGAAATCATAACCATAACGAGTGGAGAGTGAAGGTATGTGCGGTGTCTGACTAATACTATTGTTAGGTTTTTCCCACATTTGATATATTGTTTGTTAGATTGACGTAATGTAATGTAATGTGAGATAAACAGAAAAAATGGGTAAAGGCGGAGGCGTAGGAGAAGATGAAGAAGGAGTAATGATGGCTGGTGATTTTTTTTGGTCATATACCGATGAACCTCATGCTTCTCGCCGTCGTCAGATCCTCTCCAAATACCCTCATATTAAACAACTCTTTGGTCCTGATCCCTTCGCATTCTTCAAGGTTCGTCTTCTTTTTTTATATTACCATCTAGATCTCTAATGTTCCTGTGATTCTGTAAACCCATAGTTATATCAAACATGTGGAGATTGACCCGAATGCCATGTGTAACATTAGTTTTTATGAAATATATTGGTGGCCCCAAAACCATGGTGTCATAGATGTGATATGTAACTTGTGAGATTTATTTTGAATGAAATTATATATAAAGATTTGAGATAACTTGTGGGATCTTTTTGATGTTTTATTAAAGAGCTACAACATTTGTGTGAAAAGTTGGTGAAGTTCTTAAATCTGATGTGAGATTGTAGGGTCCACCAGAAGTAAGTGAATTGGTTCTACCATTAGATTTAGAGATGACTATGGTATTCAAATTTGATTTTGTAATATTTCGTTTAAAGTGTGTTTAGGGAATTGATTCTCTCCATTGGAATTTTCTTAATTGTTACATCTCAACCACAAACTCAATCTCCTGTTTGATGGTTGAGATGTTACAATTGAGAGAATTCCAATGGAGACAATCCATTTCCGTGAGCGTAAGGTAAAATGCTTTATGTTGTATATGTTCACATAAAAGTATGTTGAACAATATTTGGGTGTAAAAGCTGCAAATCTTAGCTTCAAGCTGGAATCAATTCTAGAGGTAAAATCAATTCTTATTGAGAACTCCCAAACATATCAAAATCAATTTGAAGTCTTCAGAAACCAAACTTGTTATTAGTGCAAATGATATTGTGTATGGTTTATGGATAAGTTTTTTTAGATCTGTATTTCCTTGGTATAGTGTTTGAAATTGTTTTGTTTTGTTGCAGATTAGTGTTGTTGTTCTGCTTCAGCTTGTTACTGCTATTTTACTTAAGGATGCAGGGTGGCTGAAGATACTTCTAGTAGCCTATTTTTTTGGCTCATTCCTCAACCACAACCTCTTCTTGGCTATCCATGAGCTCAGTCACAATCTTGCCTTTTCAACTCCAGTCTACAACCGTTGGCTTGGGATTTTCGCTAATCTTCCTATAGGTGTACCTATGTCTGTAACCTTCCAAAAGTATCACTTGGAGCACCATCGCTTCCAAGGTGTCGATGGCGTTGATATGGATATCCCTAGTCACATGGAAGCACATGTCGTAACAAATGTTCTTGCGAAAACCATTTGGGTCTTTTTACAACTATTCTTTTATGCATTTCGACCGTTATTTCTTAAACCAAAACCTCCAGGCATTTGGGAATTCATCAACTTCTCTGTTCAGATTGCCCTTGACGTCTCAATGGTTTATTTCTGGGGTTGGAAATCCTTAGCTTATCTCATACTTGCCACATTTGTTGGCGGAGGAATGCATCCCATGGCTGGTCACTTCATTTCAGAACATTATGTATTCAATCCTGAACAAGAAACATATTCTTACTACGGACCTCTGAATCTTCTCACATGGCATGTAGGTTACCACAACGAACACCATGATTTTCCAAGAATTCCTGGAAACAAACTTCACAAGGTGAAGGAGATTGCACCGGAATATTATGATAGTTTGTCACACTATAAATCATGGAGTCAGGTTATTTACATGTATATTATGGACAGAACAGTTGGACCTTATAGCAGAATGAAGAGAAAGCCAAGCAAAACTGAATGAATAGATGCTGTCATTCATTTATTTCCCCTATGAATATTCTTTATGAACTTTTCACACTTCTGACAATTTTATATGTTGCAGAAGAATGTACTTAGTTTTTGACCCAGATAGCAAGTCATTTGGTTATTAGCTTATTACAATGGTGATACATGTATTGGTTTTGAACATGATTGATGAACGCATTATATTACAGTCAACATGCATTGGAGAAATGTATGTATAAGCATTTTGCTTCCTGAGTGGAAAGATTAGTAGATTACTAGTACTAGACAAAACATGATCATGGAAAATATTATTTTAATTAGGATTAGTTCTTCGTGAATTTCATTAAAAATTGCTGCAATTTCATTTTAATTAGGATTTTTGTTACTATACTCTGATAAAAAAATGTATTAAA
>Ga0315914_1008383_pt1 | contig 13826 bp, 9 predicted proteins | sample MpolenodulesMG_FD_203920 | JGI IMG/M metagenome (GOLD analysis project Ga0315914, IMG submission 203920) | Medicago polymorpha root nodule microbial communities from Los Angeles, California, United States - elongated nodules | ecosystem: Host-associated > Plants > Roots > Nodule | place: USA...
TCTCTCTCTCTCTCTCTCTCTCTCTCTCTCTCTCTCTCTCTCTCTCTCTCTCTCTCTCTCTCTCTCTCTCTCTCTGACACATGTAGACATGATCTCTCACACTCACATAGTAGCAACCATCTCTCTCTTGCAGGTTCTCTCGCACGAGCAAGAAAAATCGAGAGTCACACACACATACACGACCAATTGCTGAGTGGAAGAATAAGAGAAGAACTTCTAATTTTTTAGTTTGAGCCTATTATTTTTAAAACATGTTAGTTCAAAACTATTTTTTAAACAAAAATAAAAGTTTTCAATTATATTTTTAATGAGCTGCCCCAAAATCTGATGACCCGGTTTAGTTTAACCCATAAAAAATACAGGCCAGATAGTATCACTTGTGAATATAGTATCACTTCTTTTGTATGCGGAGTAACTTGTGAATTTGAGTAATTTACAAGAAACTATATTTTAATATCTAATAAATAATGAAATTGTTTTTTAAATGAATATTTCCTCTAAGACAATTAACTTTTACACTTCGGACTTTGTGTATTGTTAAAGTTCTTATTTGAATTTCTCTTTCTCTCGAACATAGTTTAATTGGTATGGACATCATTTTATATATGGAGAGGTTGGGGTTTAAATCTCGAGTTTCCTATTTATTCATCTTAAGGGTAATTTCTAGTCAATAGATTACTTGACGAAAATAAAGTTATCATTTGACGTGCCTGATTGTCAAAAAAAAAAAATTGACTGTGTCTTGTAAAAGTTATGAGTAATAGCTGGTATTTTATTTTGAGTTTTTCTATCATATGCAAATTTGCAGTAACTTTGATTTGAAACTTATGCATTTTATATTATATATATAGCCTTTTAATAAATAAATGTTGTTTTTCAATAAAAAGTTACTACTTTTATTTGCTTTTAAAATATAACATATGGAATATTGCATGATAAACCTTTTATTTTATGGTTGAAAGTCAACTTTTATTATGATTATCAATTTTCACCTGATTTGCTTATTATCCCTGGAAAATAAATTTATCAGTTTTAATAATTAAAAAAAAAAATATGTTTGCTATTAATCATTGTCTTATGAAATAATACATGTTTTTATTTATTAGGCTTTTCTGGTTTCATTCATGATTCATATGATATATTGTATGCCGAGCTATATGTTATTTACATGGGTCTATTGTTGGCCAAAGATTTGGAGATCATCAATTTAGTTTGTTGCTCTGATTCTCTTCATTGCATTAACCTCATTAAAGGCCCTTTCCTCGAATTCCATATGTATGGTGTGTTGATTCAAGACATCAAGGAGTTGATTGAGCAGAGTTTTGTCACAGTCCACCACACCCTCAGAGAAGGAAACCAATATGCTGATTATATGGCTAAACTTGAAGCTTCGTCCAACAATGAGATTACCAATCATCCTTCACCTCCGGATGGCCTTTTGAACCTCCTAGAGACGGATGAGGCTGGAACTCTATTTCCTAGAGATTAGTTTTGTTTTTGTTGATTTTCTTCTAGTTTTTGTTTTGATTTTAGTTTAAAAAAAAATCATTGTCAGATTTAGATTCTGTAACTATATACTTTTAAGGAGAAGTTAGGCCAAACACAATATCAATAATGTACCTTTTAAAAAAAGTACTTTTTTTAGAATGCATAAAATTGAATGGAAAGAGCTTAGACCAAAAGTTGTTGAATGCTACTTCAAAAAACTACTTCTCTGCAATTTATTTCACAAGCACCTCTCTTCAAATCACGTTGGAAACCTTTTCTTTTATTTTTTAATATTATATTTCAATATGTTTTTTTCTTCCATTTAATTTTTTTTTGAACAGGTCCATTTAATTTTTTTGAAGGAGGGTCCATTTAATTTAATTTTTTTAAGGAATTTATTATCTTTTTATCACTTATATATTTAATTTCAATATCGTTTAATTTTCACAACCTCGTAAATATTTTTAATCACGCTGTCATTGAATGACACCAAATATTTTTATTCCATTTCTTCAACCTCATAAATATTTTTTTATAAGAAATAAATTAAAAAGATCAGGAAGTACAAAACTGAGGGGGCATAAACCTGACTCAGTAAATCACACAAAAAACCCGTAACGGGGATACAACAAATCAACACATAAGTGGTATAAAAAGGACACAACTCTAAACAATCACTACCACAGACAATCCAGCGAACCCAAATATGGGCACGAAATCGAACTGCAAAAAACAACGTAGAGCGAGCATTCAGAACTTCTAAAAGGCGTATGGATCGACTGCCAACACAGAAACGACCCAAGTTCCAACAACTCCCTTCCGAGCGAAGCAAGCTAAAAGCCCTTTCAGGCTAAACCAACCAATTACGAACCGAAGCACGCATAGGTCTTGTTATCACAGTCCACCAACGATGCAAGAAACAACCGTGGCAGATAATGTCCTTAAGGTACCTTAAACAACAACTACCGTCAACACGGAGCGTCTCTGCACCTAACCCTTTCGAGCATATCAGGACAGAACAATAGAACTTATCTCAAACCTGGAAAAACCAATTCGAGATTTACGAATCAAACAAGTCGAGATATCCCACCACCCATCTTCATCTTCCTGTAGCAAAAAAGAAATAACAAAGTAGAGACAAAAAAACAACAACAACAACAAAAACCGTCGGAGCCCAAACTCTTCGGCAGATCGCCCAAGACCACTGCGCGTGCCACCTCACCCACCTACCATGAACCTTACAACGGCCGGACAGAAAAAGCCCGACGAAGGAGGATTAATCACGCGGAAAGAGAGAGTACAACAACCAAAATCAAACCTGCAAAAAGAAATGGTAGATCTGGATATACAGACCACAGCCGACGACAAAAGCAACGACGCCTCTACCTAACTCCGCCGCCCCGAACCAAAACCCACAAACAGACAGCCAAACCCAAGATCTGACGAAACCGCAAAAACTCGAATCTGACGGAGAGAGGCTGATCTGGAAGAAGGACGACGACAAGAAAGATGGGTGCCGGTGGCGCGGAGAAGAACCCATCGCACCACCAACCAAGGGAGCTACATTTCTTTTTGACAAAAACCAAGGGAGCTACATGATGAAGGCTGGTTTGGATTTGTGTAGGAAGAAAGGTCAACCTCATAAATATACACACACATTAGTGTTTAGAGTAATACTTTGTGCCCGTCTGTCTTTTTTTCTTTTTACGCTATTGTGTATAATTTTTTTTAGTGTTGCATAATGCGTATAATTATTTTGTGTGTATATGTGTGTGTGTATATAAAGAATATGTTTATAATATGTATATGTATGTGTATAAAAAGAGAATAGTTGTTTTTTTTCGAGGGAGAATAGTTAGCGTTTTCTTTTTCAATTATACTCTATAACAAATTTTGTTATAAGAATACCATATTTTTGATGTCACTCAAAAAGATAAGAATTTATATTATATGATATTATATTTGTTACATTGTCTGTGTAATTGAAAAAGATATGCATAGTTTGTTACAATATAAAGGTGTAAAATATATATAAGTATAATTTTTTTAGGCATCTATACTTGTAATTTTAATTAAAATCAAAATTTTATAAAAATAATTATACGTATTATGCAACACTAAAAGAAATTATACACATTAGCGTAACAAAACCGACAAACATAAAATATTAATCTAAACCCCAATGTCTGTGTATATATTTGTGAGGTTGAAGGAAGTGAATAAAAATATTTGGTGTCATTCAATGATAGCGTGAATAAAAATATTTCTGAGGTTGTGATAATTAAACGATATTGAAAATAAATATATAAGTGATAAAAAGATAATAAAATTTCTTAAAAAAAGATAATAAAATTAAGTGGACCCTCCTTAAAAAAAATTAAATGGACCGGTTCAAAAAAATAAAATTAAATGGAAGAAAAAATATTGAAATATAATATTAAAAAATAAAATAAAAGGTTCCTAGCGTGAGTTTAAGAGAGGTGCTTGCGAAATAAATTGTCGAGAATTAAGTTTTGTACAATATTTTGCCAAACAACTTTTACCTTAAAAATAGTTTTAAAACTAATTTTTTTTTTGAGAAACCAAACAACTTTAGCTTCTTTCTTAAAGACCTTTATTTTAACTTTGTTTTAAACTATCTTTTAAACTGTAAAAAAACCTGGACAAACGGTACCTAAATGTCGACTAATCAATTGCTACAAGATATACCTATAACAGTACCAACATTATGCTTACTTTTTTTTTGAACAAGTACCAACATATGCTTATTGATCAACCACAATCAAAATTTTATGCATTATACAATGAAGTTAATTATTTTTTTCATCATATTCTCTGTTTTCCTCTATTCTATATCAACATTATAGATTTGACTCTCTAAATAAAATGAGCACGAAAGAGAATAATATCAAATGTTAATTATTAATATTTTTTTTTGACAAAAAATGTTAATTAATAAATTAAAAGTAGATATCATATATATATCATAACAAATCATGAGTTTATTCAAAAAAAAAATCATGAGTTTATTTAAATAACAACCCTTAATTTTTTTCATTTTACACTTTATCCACTTTAGAGAATCCATATTTCAACATTATCATTATGTTTCGTTCCATTTAGTTTAGGATATTCAAAGTATCTCATGAGATGATAATCTAGTTTTTTTTTTTTAATGGGATAATCTAGTTGTTTATATTTGGTAATATTTTGAAGAATATGATATTTTTTTGGCGTTTTATCTGCTTGACAGTTTGTAGATACCATATTTATGAACTGTTTTTTGTCCGTAAATATTACTATATTTGATGGGAAAAAAGATTGATTCATGTCCCTATCTTTGTTCCCAATCTTAAGATAAGCCTCCACGTGACAACCCAATTAAAAATGGAATGCATGCACAACAAAAGAAGTCCATTTCAATCGTGGCAACCCTATTTTAAAAAATTTAGCTCTTTCTTTTGTTTAACTTTGTGTGTCAAAATATTGTATATTCCAATAAATAAAGTGGTAGAAGAATTCAAATTTAAATACGAGACGTTGATACCGGTGGTAGATAAATATAAATTAATTTTTTTACAATATTAAGTAAATCCACTTGAATAAATGATTAATTAATTTTTTTTGTTTAAGGGAACTTTGATGGCTTTCGAATCTGGAGGCTGGACCCATTCCTCAACGTTTCCAAATTTTTAACTAATGATGACGTTTTAGTTAGTAAAAAAACAAAGAGAAATGTTGATTATTACGAAACGTAGGTGCAAGAATATGGAAGAATGAATCTACACAGTTGATTATGATACCAACTTTCTATTAATTTTTATTATGAGAGAGTAGTGATCTATCTTTGAATGGACGTCTGATTTTTTGCGGTACTCATATGTATAATTATTCTATTGATTTTTTTATAAACGTTTTTTATGAGGGGTGGGAATAAGGAAGCTAGGAAAGTTCATGGGTAAAGTGAGATAAGGTGTGTCCTGATCGAGAGTGGAAAAAGGGTGGGGGTGCATAGAGTGCGGCGATTTAATCTTTCTCTATTTAGTAAATGGTGAAGGAGGATGCACGTGGAGCCAGAGGGATCGTGATTTAATTTTTTGCTGGCTCGTTATGGGTTGGAGGAAGGGCGAGTGAAGGAGGGTAAGTAAGGTGTTGGTTTGGTGGAAAGATATTAGTAGTGATAGAAAAGGTGTTGGCTTATGGTATGGTAATTGGTTGGATGAAATCAAGTACGCATAGTGGGTAATGGGCTTAATTTGCTTTTTTCGGATTCATCCATGGTTAAAGAGTGATCCTTTATGTGGATTTAGAAGGTGTCTTTAGTAAGTTGAGGATCGATTTGTGACGGTTACACATATGTGTGAATTATGATGGAATGTTGACGGCGATGAAAGAAAGTGGCATAGGAGACTTCATGCTTGGGAGGAGGAATTAGTGGGGGAGTGTTGAAATATGTTGCTTGACATTTTTTTAAGGTTATAAACGAGTCCCATAACTGAGACTAGAAGCTTGACCCTGGTGAAATGTACATTGTTAGAGGAGTTTATCAGTTGTCGACTCAAGTGCATAGTGAAGCACCTTCAACTCTTTTGGACATTATTTGCAACAAACCCATAGGTTTCTTTGTCTTGAGATTTTACAAACTGATTTTACCTTATGTGTTGTGGATGAGGGAAGGAAAAACTTGTTGATCATTTATTTTTGGACTGCGCATATTTTAAGAGTATTTGATATTTGACTTTAAGGTGGTTAGACATTTCTTGTGTTCTTCCATTGTTTTCTCCGGATTATACTCTTCAATTTGGCGGTTCAATTTTAAAAAATTTAATTTGATTTGGATGGATGAAGTTTAACTTATTTGGATGTAGAGAAACTCCAAAGTTTCTAGTTATAAGGAGTCTTCTTTACCTCTTCAAAATACAATTTTATACTTTTGCGTTTTAAAATAAACCGTTTCTTTTTCTTTTTTTTAAGATAAAAAGAATAACATTTTTTCACAAAAATAATTATGATATTTTTCACAGATTTTTCACCTCCCATAATTATGTGTCACTTGCTCATTTTTCAGACTTTGTGGTAAAGTTCATTCAGCGATCAACAAATATGACATGTTCATTTGTTAGCAATGGTGGTCATTTTTTGGGCTAAGTACTTTGGTTTTCCTATTTGTATTATGCAATTCTAAAAGAAATATGGATATTTAGAATTTTTTTTTTTTAAGGAATACTTAGAATGATTGTTTATGAGAAGTTATTTAACCCAATATCTCATCAGATTTTTTTAAAACATCATTTGAAAAAGGAAATGCTAACAATGCCCTATAAAGACGCATGTTAAGAAGTTTAAAGAAGAAATTTTGTTTTGAGAATGATACATTCATCACATTGAAAGTTAAAAAAGTAAATTTTTCTACCTAGAACTTATAAATTATTTTCATTTTTGAATTATTAACTAGTGTCCTAATGACACTTGTTAGCAAAACCTTTTAAAAAATCATAACAAAAAGATAAAAAACTTTAAAAATTATCTTAAAAAAAAGGTGTAACAAACGAACTTTAGCATCTGTTTCTATAATTCTTGTCTAAGACAGATATGATACAAATATTTTTTTTTTGTCTTTCCGTTTTTATTGGTAAGGAACAATAAAACGGTAAAAAACAATTAAGTGATCAGTAAAATTGAAAGGTTTTTTTTACATGAAACACAAATTTTTTTATATAAGGTCAAAATTGTAATGTATTACTATTAATATTAAAATTTTATTTGTTGTTTTTATTAAAATTATCACTCATAATTTTATTTTTTTAAAGAATATTGCTTAAAATAGGGAATGTATGATTAGTATATGTGTTAATTGGAATTATCTTGTCTTACTCTCGCTGAAACATCAGAAACCCTAACTTAATACAAACTACCACAACAACATAAGCTTCCGATCGCTGAAACCATGTCAAATGAATTTGGAATTGGATTTTTGGAAGAAGTAAAAAAAGCTTTGTTTCATGATGATAAGAAGGGGAAGTATGATGAGTTTATAAAAGACATAGATGATTTCAAGACCTGCATGAAGGATCATCATCCAATCGTACTTCCAGTTCAAGAGTTCAAAGAAAGGGTGAACGAGGTACTTAAAGGCATAAATATTTAATTTTGGGATTCAACGCCTACATGAAGCATTATCGAATCAGACTTTCAATTCCAGTCGATGATAATCAACAACGAGGCCACGACAAGAGATTTTATGAACACTTTTTTATTATTCCGGTTATACATTTGAACAAATTTTAGTTATAATAATGTTATAACCTTGTCTTTAAAAAACATATTCATATTATATTTGATTAAGGCCGACCCTCTACAAAGTGCAATAAACCCTTGACACAAGACCTCAAACTTAGACTTACTAAAATTTCAAAAAAAATAAGTATTTTTTTTTGAACGAATAAACAAAATCCGTCACTAAATATCATTTTTAAGTCTGAAATACAACAATTTTGTTGTCAATTATATATATATATATATATATATATATATTGTTTATAGTTAAATGTCTATTTGTTTTAGTTGAAAGTCGTGTTTGATTCATTGCTCATATACTTACCTTCAATGTAGATGTTTGACACTATAAGTGGTGTTGGTGGGCGGCTCAAATTTGTTTATATTGTTGCTGATATTTAAAAAAGATAAACATGGTTCACGGGTGGCCCTGAGGGTAGGCGCGAGGGGCGACAACCCAGGGCACCACTTTTTTAGGGGCACTTAAATTATTATTTTTACTTAGTAGTTAGTACTATATATTTCTTTTTAATTTCCTTTGATTAATTCTATTGAAAATATATTTTTAGATAACTGTGATTATAAATGAATATTTTGCAATAAAAAATGCAAGAAAAAAAATATTGGAATAATTAAAAGGGTATAATTTATTGTTTCGCCTAGGGCACCAAAAATTCTAGGACCGGCCATGACATGGTTGGTTGACACTGATATTTGAAAGTGAAAGATCAAACTTTCATAAAAAATACCGTTTTATAAATGTTTAATACAATAAAAAGAGGGAAAAGATGGGAGTCCTTCCGCTAGTTATTATTATGATTATTGTACTTCACATATGTTGATACTCCAACCTCATTACATAGAAGACATTACATTCATAGTACAATAATCATAACTAGCGGAAAGACGCACGTCTTTCTCCGCTTCCATAAATTAAATACAATCATTGAGCTTCCAAATATGGAAGACTTCCTTCATCCAATCAAATCGAGATTCATTCTTCCCATCATATATTCCAAAAACATCCAACTAACGGAATCATATGCTTTCTCAAAATCCACCTTCACTAACAAACAACCTTTTCTACTTCTTTTCGCGTAATCCACAAATTCATTTAACAAATACACACCATCGAGAATTTTCCTTCCTTCATGGAACAAAGGCTGATTTTTATGTCTTTTATTCCTTTTTCTTTTTGTTGGGGAGTAGGGGTCAATAAAATGCAACATCTTTTAATAAATGGTCTTATTAACGAGTGTCTTTGGGGCACTCTTTAAGCATTTCAAAATAAGTAATTATTCTTTAAAAAAGTCAAATATTTCGATTTCCAATGCATTAATACATATTTTTTCATAAATATTACTCCCTCCGGTTTTATTTATAAGAAAAAATTGACTTTTTAGATTCATTGAATAATTGATGTATCTGATCTAGAATATAGACCACATACATGATTTATGCAATGAATCAAAAAAGTCAAATATTTCTTATAAATAGGACCGAAGGGAGTACTAATTATGGTCCTTAAAGAGTGTCACGTGACACTCGTTAACATTCCCCTTTAATAAATTAAGCTTTTTTGGTTAGAATGTTAATTTCCATTTGAGTATGAAAGTTGATCTATGAAGCCCAGACACTCCTCAGACACGACACCGACACTTGTAATTGCACTGAATTATGTGATTTTTTAAATATTAGTTGTGTCGACGTGTCAATGTCCATGTCATATCCGGTGTCCGTGTCCATATCCGTGTTTCATAGAAGTTGATATCTATTCTTTGGTACGGTAAGGTACTAAGGTTGCTGTAGAATGTGCCTGGTTTTGGCTGTGATGGAGCATTGATTTTTTTCGATATGGTTTAGTGTTTTGTTAGGAGTTGTATTGTATAATAGAGGTTATTAGTGGCTGTTTTTCTGGTTTTGACAAGCATAAACTTGTTTTACTTGGTTTGGATTAGCTTTTTGGTGTGCTGTTATTTGCATCTGATTTTACAAATTGATTTAATGTTTGGTTTGTATGGTGTAAATGTAATAGAGGTCATTGCTGGCTGTTTTTCTGTTATGGACAAGCAAATACTTGCTACTTAGTTTGGCTTAGCTTTTTGGTCTACTTATATATTGTTTGCTAATGCTACATGGTGGCATGATCACAGGAAAGTGAACTGAATTACTCACGTTAAAAAAAAAATGAGGATAGAACATAAGTGTATTATATTTATATTTATATGTTGGTTTTTATTTTTGTTTGGAAATAAATGGGCAAATAAATATTTCTTTATCTCTTCATTTTCTAATATGTCATAGATCGTCTATAGTTGTTATTTGTTGTGATACAAAGGGAAAAAAACGAAGAAGGTAGCAGAGAATTGTCAACTTCTTTGGGATTTGCTTGAAATCATTTCAAGATTGTTAGATTTTGATGACCTCTTTCAATTTGGTAGTGTGTGCAACAATTGACGGAAATTTCATAAAATTTATTGGAGGAATTTCATGGCATCCCAAGAACCATTACTTCTCCAAAGGTCTTCATATTCTAAGAAATCTTTTTCCTTCATAAGCATATCTCACCATAAAGTTTATCACTCAAAGATGATCAATAAATTCTTCCGATTTGCCTATCATGGGTCGTCTAGCGGATATTTGATCATGACAGGGAAGGATAATTCATTTATACTAATTAATCCATTTACAAGAAGAAAGATGGTAATCAATAACTCAGTTTTTGAGGTTGATTTCTCTTGTTTTGCTTGCTTTTTGCAGAGGCTCAGAGGAATTTGTCTTACTAGTTTTATGTAGAGATTCTAATGATTTGCATGTCTATCAATCTCGAAATTTTGGTTGGGTTACTTATTTGACACCACAAAAGGTTGTTGACTTTGTTGTTTTGCAGAGTACCATATTTGTTGTCACCAACAAAGCGAACATAGGGATATTCAACTTGAACTCTGCAAATATAAATTTTTTAGAATTGAAGAGTACTATTCAGGTACATTTTGTTTCTTATTCACACGTAAGGTTGGTTAGTCGTGATGGACATCTTTTAATTTTAGTGCTTCATATTATATTCAAGGTAACATTTAATGTGTATAAGATAGATTTCTCAACCATGAATTATGTCAAGTTAAAAACTTTAGGTGACATAGCATTATTTTATGCTCCGAAGAGAAAGTACTATGCATTGAGCAACCCGCGTACGTGTGGTTATGAAAACAATTTTGTGTATGTCATCAATCTTGCATGTGAAAAATACACACTATTTAAAGGGGATGTCGATAAACTGCCAGAATTAATCCTTCCAATTGTACTCATTGCACATCCACCTCTACATCCACATCCGCAACCTAAACAGCCCTACTTAGATTGGTGTTTTAGACATGTATGCAATGAGGTAGATTATTCTCTTGTTGAGTAACATGTTTTTTTGGTCAGGGAGTAGCATGTTTATTATTCTACACTTTATGTCTTGTAAAAAAAATTATTATACACTTTATGTTTGGACCTCATTCCTTGTGTTTTTCCTTTTATTTGCGAATAAATTGACTAGACTGAACATTTCTCGAGTTTTTCATTTTATTTGCGAATAAATTTACCAGATTGAATTATAGTATATAATTTTGTTTATGTTTTCATAAGATCCATAGCATTGCTTATATAGTATAGAGAATTTTATTTATGTTTTTGTAACATTGCTTGTTGTGGATCGTGACACGTTGGGGAGTATCACACACAATGAAAGTTTCTACTTCCTTCATTTTATAATATACGAGTCCTTAAAAAAAATGTCTTAACATAATTGATTCATTTTACTTTTTAATAGAATATTAATTTTTCTTTTTAATCATATCTCTAATTAATACTACTTTAATCACTCCAATTCAATATATTTATTATACTTCATATTTATGATAACAAGGTATGCACTAATACTTAACAAGACACTCAAAATCATTTTTCTCTCCCTTTCACTTATATACTTTTTGTTAATACGTCTAAAATGAACTAATAATTCATTTATAATGGGACAAAGAGAGTATCAAAATATCAAATGATTCACTCTAGTTAGTAGTAGGTGGTTTGGTCTATTAGCTTAGGGAAAAATAACGAGCTGAGTAGGGGGACTAATGTTCACCATTAAAAGTACTACAACCATTCCCCACTAATTTACTACCATATGCTGATAAAAAATGGTAAAACCATTATGGATGAGAATTGAGCATTTACTTTCATATACACAAATCGTGGGTTCAACACAATTCATGCTTAAAAATGTCATATTTCAAGTTGAATTATAACATGTGAGAGTAGTTTAGACTTTATTAGATCAATTTTTGTTATGTTTCCCGTAAAATACTAAGAATTATGGCATTGACTTCATTTCATTATACATCAGTATTATTTCTTCTAGAGTGATTAGCATCCGGAATTTTTGCTATAAGTAGTACTCTTTTCATTGTGCAATCAAAGGTAAACATATATGCCATGTACATATGATCTAATTAAACCTAATGAGGAGTAGATGACAGCTAAGTAGAGTGATTAAAATCAAACATAGAAAGCAAAAAAAAAAAAGGAAGAATGAATGGTGAGAACGGAAAAGAGATTCGTATAAATAACCATCTCGCTTATTTCACTGTCAGTTCATCAATTGCAAAGACCATTAAACTGTTTTTACAATGAGCATGATACACTCTAATTATCTTAAAGTGAAGCAAATGGCACTCTTCGAGTGAGTGTGAACTCCTAAAAACAAAAGAGATGAAGAAAGGGCACGCTTTACGTGAGTGGAAATTTCTAGAGAGAAAATAGATGAGAAATTAGTGAAGAAACCGAAACCTGTTATTATTCAACATAACTGAACTGCTTCACTGTTATATCATATATACGATACAATCTTGGCATATCAACTTGCATAATCGAAAGGAAAATAACGGAATCATAAATTTAGAAAAGGAAATAAACAGAACTATAAAATTAGAAAAGGGAGATAACTAAATGAAATCAAGTGCAACTCTACTTGGTCACGAAATCTTTCATCTAATGAGGTCGTATCAAAGTAGAATATGAGTATTTTAACAAATGTCTTTTGCTTTTATAATGGACAGAATATTAGTATGTATTTGATCCATAATCTAGGTAAACTTATATTGACACATTAATTCATATCGAGTAATAACCACAATAAGCCTACATCCCAACAATGATCAATTCATATATAATCAAATTTCAGCCACATGGTTTTTTTTTATTAATAACAAAGAAAAAAACTTTGACTGTTATTTTTCTCATCCTATGAGTTTCTCGCACGTCATATTCAGATTTTAAAATTCAAATTTTTTTAATGTGTTTTTGATGGTTTTATGGGGTGTTTATACAGTTAAGATTCTATAATCCAAACTACATAGGATATGCGAGAAGCTCATAAGGTAGAAAAAGAAGCAGTCAAAAACCTTTTAACCATGTCTCAGCAAACAACTCATTCAAAATACACAACAATTGTTTTGGTAGGTCAAAACCATACTTCAAATCCAAAATAGACAAAAGTAACTTGGTTAACATTCCAAAACATCCTAAAGCACACATCACTCCAATTCATCCTACCAAATAAGCATCCATGACAATGATCCTGAAATGCTATTGTTAATTTTTGGATTTAACTGGCTTATTTCTTGAAAGTTGAGTTGATCCCAAAGCTTCACTTGTTGAACAACAATTGAGTATAAAGAATGTGTTGTGAATTCGATGAAAAATCACACCAATAACAAACTTGATGTGTGGAGCAAGTGATAATCAAGCAACTAAAACAAAGTGTATCAAACAATTATAAACACAAGCCAAAAGTAGATAACAACGAGAGAAAGAAAGAGAGAACACAAAAGAATTTGTTTACCCAGTTCGGTCTAAATTGACCTAGTCTGGGGAGAGAGAGCAGCCATCCGTTTCACTATAAAGATGAGTAACTTTACAAAAGAGATATCAATGGGTTACAAGAATAAGTCTCCCACCTAATTCTACCCAAAGTCCCAATCTCTTCCCGTGACCAAGAGACTCAATCCTAATAGTGT
>Ga0315914_1008384_pt1 | contig 13825 bp, 7 predicted proteins | sample MpolenodulesMG_FD_203920 | JGI IMG/M metagenome (GOLD analysis project Ga0315914, IMG submission 203920) | Medicago polymorpha root nodule microbial communities from Los Angeles, California, United States - elongated nodules | ecosystem: Host-associated > Plants > Roots > Nodule | place: USA...
TACACTTATAATTTTTGGTTCTTAAATATTGTTTCAAACAATTATTTCTATGAATTAAAATTACATAATTAAATAGTTATTCCAGCTCATAAGACCCGTGCGGCGCACGGGTCATCAATCTAGTAAGTATAACGTCCGACCATTGCCACTTAAGGCTCAACCCTAAAAGTTTTTAAGAAAGACCGAGATATATTGATCTTTCATGACCTCACAATCTCAATCCTTTTCCAGAAACACTCAATCCTTTCCCAGAAACATTTAAAGGATGAACAACAAGCAATTTTAGATAGATATTAGACTTATTCTAATGCACTTCCGTGACTTTTGTGAATGGAAGTAATAATAAATATACTATTACTTTTCTCACCCTATGGCAGTTTCACGCACCCTGTAAAATTTTCAAAAATGCCCCTTTGCAGTTTGGATTTTATAATCGAACGAGTTCGGATTTCATAATCCGGACTATGCTTATGTATAATTAGCAATCATAATCTCTCCCATTTTAGCAATTTTGAATTTTGCTTTTAAAAACAACCAAAAAAAGGGCTTATTCGTGTCAAATAAAATCATAAAAACACAAGGATGAGAGTTAGGAAGATTAATATTGTCCTTAAAATGACTATCCATGTTACAAACATATTCAAAATTGGTGCTGGTGTTGTCCGGATTACGTAATCCGAACTGTATCAGCACCATGAAAAAAAGGGTCTAAAGGATGGAATTTTGGATTTTGAGGGCGGAGTCCCGTAAGAAGTCCCTTCTAAGAGAGTCTTGATCATAAAAACATAAGGATGAAAGCTAGGAAGATTAATATTGTCCTTAAAATGACTATCCATGTTACAAACATGTTCAGAATTGGTGTTGGTGCTGTTCGGATTACGTAATTTGAATTGCATCAGCACCATGAAAAAATGGTGTTTAGGGGGTGTTCGGATTCTATAATCCAAAAAAATCAAATAGCGCGCCCTATTTTTTGAGATTTTCGGATTTTTTCGGATTACAAAATCCGAATTGGTGAAAAACTCATTTTTTTTTCACCCTATAACAAAGGAAAACACCAGTTTGAATTTTAAAATCCAAAAATCTCTAAGACATTTTTGGAAGAAAAAAAAATAGGGCGTGCGAGAAATGGATAGGGTGGGAAAAGTAATAGTCTAATAAATTAGCTCATATTCTAGCCCAATATGCTATATTAAGAGGATCTCTAAAAAAAAAATGCTTATATTAAGAGCAATAGAATTTTTTTTGTTTTTTGAAGAGGCTAAAATTAAGAGCAATAGAATTTGAATATAGGAAATATATCAATTTTATACTATATATCTATATTTAGTAAATTATACATTAAAGAGATACAAACTTCACGTCAAAAAGAATATTAAAGAGATACAAACCTTTCTACCAAAAGAAAGAAATACAAATTTTGTGTGACTTATTTCTAAGTTTACCAGTTATAAAAATTATTTTGTATGTTCGCTAATTAATATGAATAAATCATTTACAATTGTTCAAGAGGCAAGCTAGGTCTCACAAACAGAAAAACTTAGTTAGGGGTTGAGATTCAAAACTTGAAAAAATATATAAAGCAAAAGAAGAAATAAAAAACAGAGAGAAACTAGTGTTCTTTTATTTCAAAAAATGAAACGAAACAAATCTATACATGTCAACAATTCTTACCAAAAAAATTAAAAAGTGAAAAGATGTCACATATAAAATCAAGATGATAAGTCATAAAGGTTATGAAATGACAATAATGAGAATGGATCGAGTATCGTTCAAGGAAGTTGATGGGTTTTTTATGAACATAGTTGTGTAGTGTTGTTTTGAGAAATGTGAGTTTCCTTCCTATGGATTTGTATTTGCTCTATTATTTCCCTTTGTTTTTCAGTTCCTTTTCTCTTATTTCTTTGTTCCTATTTATACTCAAAATCATGTTAAAGAAGATATCAATTTGAAAGGTTAGAGGTGGTTGCAAAAATCTAGAGAGATTCAGTTGAGAGCTTAGAATGGTAAAAGAAATATAAAGCAATGAGAAAGAAAAAATGGAAGGATGTTCAAAATGTATAGTGAGGAGCATGTTGCTTCAAGTGAGGCATTGTGAGCTCAAATGGAGAAAATAAAAACCTAATGGTAAAGAGAATTTGGAATGATTATGGAAATAGAAGAATTAGTTGGAGTGTATGAGTTGGCTTGAGAAGAAGAATGAAAAAAAAGGCATTCATCTTATTTTTATATTTTTTGGTGAATAGCTTCCATCATATTTTAGTGATATATTTTTTTAATTTTTAATTTTTTAAAAAATCAAAATGAGATATATTAACAATAACGGTGGTACACTTTAGCACAAGGTGTACTAAAGAGACCACAATGAGGTACAATCAGTCTGCCATAAATAAAAATACAAAACCAAATGTCAGCCGATACCCAAACAAAGCAACGGGTCCGACCACCATCTCTGAGAACCATAAACAAAAGTGGTGTTATTTGCTTTCAACCACCACAAGGAATTATGTTTAACTTTTTCCATAATTTGTAACATCGGAGTTTGGATGTTATTAAATAGCTTGTTGTTGCGTTCAGTCCAAACTAGCCAAATGCACATAAGCCAGACAAGCTGAAGAAATGATCTGAATGTTCGAGAGTGACCTATGGAATGAATGAATTGGATAAAGTGATCATGAATGTTATGAGGGTCAGCACCTGAAATGCCACACACCCAATGTTGTCAGCTTGGATAATACCACGACGAAAGAGATTATTTTTTGTTGGAAGTTTGTCCTTCAACAATCTCCAAGCAAGAATAGAGACCTTCAAAGGTACCTGCTTATGCAAAATAAGATCTCTTGTGACGTCAATTGAAAGAGGATCCTTAGATGTGAGGATCTAATATGTGCCACGCGCAGTGTATCCCCCCCCTCCAATGACTGGGTTCCACTGTTACATGTAAGAAACATTAGGCTGCAAAACAAAGTCATGAAGCAACAACAAACACTCATCTGCCATCTCATCCTCCCACACCCACAACCTCCTCCTCCAACTCCACGCCTCACCCCCATCTCCCTAGCCTAAGGAGAACATCCCAACCACCGTACTCGACTTATTTGTTGCTAAGTCAAATAGGCGGCTAAACTACGTATACAAAGGGACGTCACTTAACCACTTATCCATCCAAAATAAAGTGTTCACACCGTCCCCTACCTTCCTCGAAACCCTCTCTATAAACCACCCTCCCTCACCTGCGCCACCCCCATCCCTAATCTTCGCTATCTCCCTCGACCAAAAAGAAGAACTCCGGCCCCCAACCTCCCATACTCCTCTCCATACCTCGCCACTAACACCCTATACCAGAACCCTTCTCTACCCACCAACAACCTCCAACACCACTTTCCTAACAAAGCAAGATTAAATTCCATCAACTATATCACCCCCAAACCACCATACTCCTTTCGTAAGCAAACAGAGCTCCAAGTGATCCAGAAAATTTTCCTGTTATCCTCACTCCCTCCCAAAAAAAAAAATATTAAAAATAGATTCAATGGAAGAGATTATACATGACAGAGCTTTGAAAAAAGAAAGAGCGTAGACAAGCAGAGAGGCCAGGACAGACTTGAGAAGAACCAACCGGCCCCCAAATGAAAGAAAACGGTTTTGCCACCTCGACAGTCTAGACATAATGGTAGTCAACACATGTTTCCAAAACGCTAACCTCCTAGGGTCGCCCCCAATCGAAAGACCCAAATACACAAACGGAACATTATCCACCTTACAATTCAGAATAGAGGCTGCCTCATTAGGCATGGCAATGGGGCGAGGTGGGGACGGATTTTACATTCCCCATCCCCATACCCGATTCTCATATACTTACCCGTTACCCTACCCATACCCAACGGGGATGAGAAATTGAACCCGATACCTGTCCCCAACGGATTCGGGTATCCTCGCCCCATCCCCGTCCCCACATTGAATAATATTTTTTAATAAAAAATAGAAGTTTTTTTGCAAACCCTAGAGAAATGTTGTAATGCATTATCAAAAAATACGTTCATTTTAACGTTTGTTAGACCGATTGTTTAGTTGCTCCTTTAAATATCAATGGTAGTTTTTATAACACGGCAATTATCAAACAAAATAACATGGCATATCAACATAAAATAATCTTCTGTATTCAGGATGGGTTTGGGTATGGGTTCGGGGTGGGTACCTATATACCTGTTACCCGTCTCATACCCGTGTTTTGAAATCGGAGAAAACCCAAACTCATACCCAAACTCAATCAAAACGGGTAAAACCTGTTGAATTAGGTTTGGTTCGAGCGGGTAACCACGAGTATGGGTTTTGTTGCCATGCCTATGCCTCATACAACCAAGAATATGGGATATTAATTCCAACCAACATGCTTTTATGAAAATTTACTTTTAGACCAGACATGTCTGCAAACAAAGTCAACACCGCACACATGGCTCTCACATTTGCCCAGCTCTTGACACCTAATAACAACGTGTCATCTGGAAACTGAAGATGGGACACTCTTACAGAATTCAAACCACCAACCCCGAAACCTGTAAATAAGTTGTTCGCGACCATAGACGTCATCATTACATTCAATCCCTCAGCCGCCAATAAGAACAAAAAAGGGGAAAGAGGGTCTCCTTGACGCAATCCCCGCTTTAAAGGAAATTCGTCAGTGGGGCTGCCATTTACAAGAACCGAAGCCGTCGCTGTAGTCATACATTCTTTAATCTATTTTCTCCACAAAACCGGAAACATCATTTTACACATTACCGCTTCCATATACCCCCAGTCCACCGAATCATACGCTTTTTCGAAATCAACTTTAAAGAGCATAAGATCATTCTTATACTTACGTGTCTCATCTACCACCTCATTTGCAATATATTTTTAGATTTGAAACTATATAAAAAGATGGAAAGGAATTGAAGAAATTTTTCTAAACCATTAAAATTCTCTTCTAATATATTATTAGAATAAATTAGTCATATTTTTTAGGGTGACTTCAAGTTAAGAAAATCCGTTTTGTTTTTGGGACTCATATGATGGTCGAGCCCATTTGTATGTTTGGGCATTGGCTGATTTGTAGTTGTATTCAGGTGCTGACTTTGTAAATTCTTCGTGGTCTCTTTGGTACACCTTGTGTTGAAGAGATTGCTTGTAAAAAAATTATAAAAAGATGCAAAGAAATTGAGACTATGAGTTCTGGAAGAAAAAAAAATGAAAATTCATCTTTTAAGTGACGAGACTGTTCATTATTATTTCACTTTTGTTTTCTTTCCATAATTGTCTCATTTTAATCTCCTACGGAGGACCTTAGACGGTTTGAATTGAAGTAGACATAGGCATAGAGAGTGGTAAACAAATATATTTTTTTCTCTTTCGCAACCGAAAAAATACGTTAGCAAATAATAAAATTCAATTTTGGAAACTACGGTCTATGTCTACTGAGGAACAATTTTTTTTTTAGAGGCACTAAGGAACAGAAATGGAATCCATGCTATAAAAGAAGATTTTTTTTTTGACACAACTATAAAAGAAGACTTAAAAAAGATCATCTATAGTTTTTACATACAAATTATATTTTCCTTGAAATGGTCTCGATACAAATTCTAAAATACACAAGCATATGAAATTACATTCAAACAAAAAAAAGAGTTAAAAATTCACCTCTAAACTAGAAACACTTCACCTCTTGCTAAAATTACATTCCATATACTTTGTCTTGCTTCTCATCAGTGGAAATCCGTACATCTTGGTACTCGCTTTTGGATGTGCTCCATAAGTATATTCAAAACTATAGTGAAAAGGTAAGGGCGTAGTGTTTAACCTTGGTGCAATCATGTCGTTATGGAAAAATCTTCAATGTCCACCTTGTGTCCAAACAACCTCCTCACACATATTATTGATAGCTTGAATATAACGGATAAAATTAAAGTGTTTGTGTGATCGCATAATAACAAAGATATGTGTTCATATAAAAAAAAATGTGTTGTCGCGTAGAAGCAATGGGGATGTTGAAGACTATCACTATGATATGTCATATTCAATTACCAAAAGCAGGGCCAGTCCAACAAGTTTAGAGGCCTAAAACAATTTTTATTGTGAGGTATTTTACAATTAAAAAATTACATAAATTTTTTGAGAATAAATAAAAAAATTAAAATTTGTTAGATTGGAGTCAAGACTTGAACCTTCGACAAAAAAAAATTCAAATTTGTTAGATTGGAGCCAAGACTTGAACCTTCGACAAAGGAAATAAGAGGTCTTCACTTTTACCAACTCAGCTTGAAAAACATTCATTCATAAATTTTTATATTATATATTCATAAGTAAATTAAAATATTTTGAGGTCTTTTTCCAACCAATTTTTTTTAAGTCTTAAGCCCTTGTTTGGATTACGTGTTCCTTCAGTCGGCCCTGCATCGAAGGTAGAGTAATTGAGTTGTCATAGTCTAGCTATTAAAAATCCCAATCACATTTGTTTTGATAAATTTTATTGTATAATTTGCTCTCTCTATATAATTTGAGAGTGGGCCAGTTTGGTACTCAACAAAATTTCATGTACATTTTTCGAAGAGAAAAAGAGAATTTATTTCCTCTAATGCATCTCTTGCACCCCTCAATTTTCCAAAAATGCATCTTGATTTTCAGATTTTAAAATCCAAAGTGTGTCTTCTTCTGTTTAGAACAAGTAAAAAGTTAGTTATGGTCGCTTTAACCACGATTGATGGAGTCGGTCCAATGGTGTTCTAAATGGTCTAGGGGTCAAATGACTTTTGTGTAGCAAGTGTCAGTTTTTATTTTTATAAAAGACTAGTATGGTGCATACACAACATAGGTAAAAATCTAACATCCAAACTATGTTGGCACCCTAGACAACACCGATCCTCGGCAGCAAGTCTCACATTGTTTAGAAAAGTAAAGGTTTAACAACATATAAGTAAGAGAAGTCATAAATCCAATGTATTAAGATTTTAGGTTCAGATGTAGTGTCCAAATCACTTGTGTGATTGTGCTTGACCCAATGTGGTGCCCAATACTGACAAGATTCAAGACAAGTAACTTGAAAGAAATATTGGACGAAAAGATTCTTGCACTGAAGTTCAACCATGAAAAATCAAGTTCCAAATGGATCTAAATCCTTTAGGTGGTTGAATAGCTCATTGTGTCGGTGTGAACTATTTGATTTTACCATTTGGTTGAATAGGGTTCTTGACTAAGACAATGTTTGTTTTGTTTGAACATTCTCAATTAGGTCAGCTTCATTTCAGCAAATTTAATATAGTAGAAGAAAGTTGTCAATCTATCATTTTCGAATGGTAGATGAACAACTTACTTTCTATATCTTAAATTGACTCAATAATTCTGACTTGGTTGGAGACGTTCAAACAAATATGTCATGTATGTTGACTATGCCAAAGTTAAATAGCACATTTACCGATTCCTTTAAAAAGTCAATATGAACATTGTTATCATCATACTGCTATTAAAAATAGTAAACATGCATGGGAAAAAATGTAATGAGGCAATACTTTAAAATACTTCCAAATAACTTGCTTTTAAAATACAAGTTTTGAAGGTTTATGAATAATTCACTCGAAAAATAAATTCCTGACATGGGGGGTACTGTCATATCAATTGCATCATAATCCGCTTTCATTAGAATCAAATGATCATGCAAAATCGATTAAAAGCTAAATCAGTTGTCAGCTAAACGTCGCTACTAAGTCTAAATGGACTTGGAGGTTGTCATAGGTCTTAAATTTGTCATCGGCCTAAGGCTAAATGTGGTTACCAAGTCTAAATGGGCATAGATGTTGTGATTAGGTCTTATGAGGGTGTGCCAATGTTCAATGAGATTCAATTGGCTGCAAGATTGATTTTACCAAGTTAAAAGGTCATATAACATCTTTCCTACATATGTGGCATGATAAAAGAAGTGGTTAAAGAGATAAAAGAAGATAAAATTGACTTCAATGTCAATTTGAATGACAAAGTTACGATCACACATTCACTCCCTTCAAATTAGAAATGTGGAGAACATGTGTATATAACTGTTGAGTAGTTAGTCGCATGAGTACAATTATTCCCTCAACTGAGTTGTATGGAAAGGTATTAGGTTATTAAGTAAAAAACATGCATGAAGACCAATTCTCTAAATAATAAGGTTACATATGGCTTGGTTGGCCGATGTTGAAGTAAATAACTTTGCGATTTCTGCTCTTCACCCAGTAAGTTTCGCTCCCACCCAGCTAAACTGACCAAAATACTCCTACATTAATTAACTAACGCAAGTGTAAATCAAACGTGACTTAAATTTACACATGCGTGACTTAAGTCACGCCGCGTGAATTAACTCATGCAGGTGTTACACCTCGCGTGAGTTAACTCACGCTAGTACAATTTCTTTTAATACGAGGAAAGTTACAATTCAAGGTAGTTACTTCCAAAACCATGTAACCATATCGTGGCTTTGTCCAAGTGCTTATTAATCCTTTCAAGCCTGAAGCTACTAATTTGTCTATACTTTGTATAGTTTTGGATGCTGGATGATTCAGCCACAGTACCTCTTTGTAGAAGTATTGCAATGTAGAAAGTCAGAAGAAGAAGATGCAAAGTTGAACAGGAACACCTTCTCTTTCTCACAAGAATATCCATATCTTTCAATGCAAGGAAAGAAAGACAAGAATAAGCTGGAAAACTATTAGAAGCAAATACAAAAGGCACAGAGAAAAAAATGTGATTTTCATGTGCATTACCATGCTAAAACACCAACACAAAAGAAGAAAATGAAAGGAAAAGTTGGAAAATGACTTTTTTTGAAGGTTTCTGTGGTAATAGTATTAATGATAAAGAAGGGAAAGGTTGGTAAGATGAATTAATTAAGGTGTTGCTCAGAGACCCTTTTAAACTTTCAGCATCAAATCATCATTGTCTGAATATGCATTTGATCCATGTATTGATTGTGCATGACGATGAAGTGCTGCTACATGCAGTTTGAACGATTTAATTTTTGGCTTTGTTCGGGATTGAACAAAGGGAAAATTTGTGTGAGGAATAAGAGAGAAGAAAGGTGGGTTCAAATGACTAAGTTGAAACTTATTGAAATCATTCCATTATGAAAAGGTAGACCTACCCAACTGATAAAAGCAAGGTGGTGTTATTAATTTCAGAGCCCAGATGGAGATCTTTTTTCACGTGTTGATAAAGGCGAGGGATATTGATATTGCCCCAAAGTACTAGCGTGAGTTAACTCACGCGAGGTATAACACCTGCGTGAGTTAAGTCACGTTTGATTTAAACTTGCGTTAGTTAACTAACACAGGGGTATTTTGGTCAGTTTGGCTGAATGGGAGCGAAACTTACTGGGTGATGAGCAGAAATCTAACTGTGCTTACAAGACAGTTTTGGGCGGTAACTTGGCCCACAAGGTAGGAACCTACTTTAGGGATGTTAGCCATGATCTTACATGAGTTAGTGGAAAGAAAAAAAAAATGGCAAGTAATGTTAGCGTAGGTTCCTTAGTAAGTTTAGATTTATAAATACCCCATTGTAAAGATCTTTTGACACACAACCAAACAAAAAAGTCTTTACATATATTTTCGTTTTCCTTTATTTTTCATGTCTTCTTAGGTAGAAGTTCATCATTGAACACAGAAGTTCTCTGAAGTAGTTTAGGAACAGGCAAGTGAGAAACATAGTCTTAGCATACTTGCTTGATCAAAAAGGGGATCCTTCTCACAAGTTCAAACTAGCCTAAATATCATCTTATTGATGTACATTGATTCACAACTTATTTGAATCAATTAACAAAGATACAATTTATAAACTTAATGAACCTTGGTGAATGCATGTTTTATTAAAGAAAATATTAAAACATAATTAGTATATTCTTAATTTTAAATTAAAAAATTTGAATATTAGATCAATCAAACACAATTGATATCTCTCATTCTTATGAATTAAACATTACTTTTTGAGTTATGAATTTCCATCACAAACAACAACACCAACTAAATGCATGAACCACCAATATATTTTGCAAGGAATATATATTCTTCATTATTCATGTATTAAATATGAGTATCGAAGTCATGCATTGAAATCATAAACAACAACACCAACTACATGTATAAACAACCAATATATTTATCCAATCCCTTATTTTATGTTTTTGGCAAATCAAATACACTCTTTGAGTCATGTATGTGATGTGATAACAAATATTATATATGTTAAAAATATAAAGTGATTGTGAATTTTAGCCTCTATTACATGTGTTTAAAAAAAAAATCATATTTTTTTTTATTAAAAATCTCATAAAATTTTATAATGTTCTATTATTTTATGTAAAAATTATAAATTACATCATTTACCACTTTAAAATTATATGGTAAAATTCAACAGCATTAATTATTCTCATTTGTTTTCATCTATTCTTTTGTATTTTTGTTTATTTTTTTTATTTTTTTATTATAAAAAGACAAAGCAAAAGCACTAAATCTACTTTTCTTCTTTTTTTTAAAATTATTAAATACTACAGAAAATCTTTTTTGTTGTTGTGAATGGTGTATCATATGTTGATAAGTGTAGAGACTAGCAAGTATCTTCAAAAATTATTAGTAGTTACTACTTTAAATCTACTTTTGATTTGGTCAATATGCAGAGACTATCAGGTATTAGTTGTAACTATGCTAAATCTATTTTTGTTTAGTCATTATGAAAACTCTAAACTTGATGGCTACATGCCTACATCAAATCCTCTATTGGTTTGATTATTACAAAGTTAATGACTGAGTTGATCTCAAAGTGAATGACTATGCCGCATCGTTTTTGGTTTGGTCATTATAATTTTTTTTAAATAAAACCTAATATTAGTATTGATTGTGTGAGTTCCACTTTTGATTCAATTATTACAAAAATTTCAAAAAACAAATTCATAAAAGTACACAAATAAACAAACATTATCTATCCCAAAATTACGTAGTCTTTGGTGATTTTTCTATTCCACCAAGAGATACGTAGGAGAAAAATACCACTCCAAGTGCAAAAATAATTAGTTTTTCTTAATAAAATTCCTTGACTTTTTTTATTCTCACTATATTTAATAAAATGAAAAAAATAAATTTTAGAAACTAATATATTTTTGTACAATTAATCAGAGGTAACCTCCAAATATTAAGATTTTGTCAAAAAAAAAAAACCTCCAAATACTAAGATAAATTTTATCCAAATGCAAGCAGATTTTGTTACTCATAACTTAACAAGAGCGGCAAAATTATATGCTAGTCACAATAGTTTTATTTCAATCCCATCTTTTATTTAACCACCTACTTTGATGAAAGAAATGAGTTAAATTTGTTATTGTAAAAAAAAAAAAAGGAAATGTTAATATACCGTCTTTGAGGTGCCTCTGCAAAACAGGATCTAATTCATATGAAGAGGGATCACTCTCAATACAAAGGCATTTCAGAATTCCATCTTCTACCTAAATTCGTATGCCGACAAAGGTCGAGCCAAACTTTTTGTCCCTATTGGCCAGTGGTTAACTGCTAGTTTTGATCTCATTAGCCATCTCACTTTGTGGTTGGACAAATATGCAGTAATTATTGGATCAACGAACTCTGAAGATTGGCCGGTTGAGGATCCTCTACCATCATATAGTAGGGGAAGGGAGTTGCTAGGTGGACGACATAGAAGCCTCATTTATGGGCACAATTTAACTGATGCCAGGAAACAATGGAACTATAGATAGTCAATGGAAATTTAATTGATGAATTCAACAAATCTTCTCTTTCAAATTTAACCTTCTTGAATTCACCATTTTGGACTATTCATCACGTATATTGCAGCCATGTTACACTTCAGCATACCACAATCCTTGCTCCTTTTGGTTCATCAAATACAGATGGATTGATCCAGATTCTTCTGATAATGTATGCATTGAAGATTGTAATGTGTAAGTGTCAGTTTAGTGTGCAGCACTAATAAAATGAAAAATAAACTATCATTGACTATTGTTAACAAAAATTAATATATATACCGTCCTTATTATTATGAACTCAAATGTTGGTTTCAAAGACATTTTTTTGTAGCTTTACACAACTCTGAATAAATTCCAGTTACGTCTTGGACCCAAAACGGATCTGCATCAAAGTGAAACCACCCACCACCACATGTGGAAGTCACCAGAGACCAGATCTGAACAAAGCCAACGAACCCGCCAAAGAACCGGACCCGTGCACTGATCCGTGCACTTAACCAATACTTTTATTATTTAAATAAATTTTGGTGATAATTTATTTTAGCAATAATCGAATTTTTGGTCGTGATAGTCATTGACCTGAGACTATTATGAAAACACGTCAATCAATTATTATTGGAGCGAAGTGTTTAGCATCTCAAAAGTCTGAGTGTATGTTTGGTTTGACTTTTCCACCTCACAGAAGTGCTTTTAGCCTAGGTTTCACCGTGATTTCCACAAGCTACAAAGTGTAGCTTCAACTTTGCCGTGATTTTAAGAGAAGTAGAAGTTGAACCAAACATAGGCTGAGCAATGCACAAAATTGTTCTGGAAGAATAAATTAAATTTGGGCTAACTTAGCGATGGTTGGCAACTCAATATTTTATCGTGAAAGATAATGAAGAACAAGCTGACAACCCAAAGGTAGCAGGGGTGGATCCATCGTATGGTTTAGTGTGGCTATAGCCACACCAGAATATTGCCTAATTATTTTTCTATTAAAAATTAGAACGAAACACTAACTATATATTATATATGTCGTTAGTATAACACAATAATTTTCATGACCGAGCGGTAGTTTCTCGTTTTTCGTCATTTTGCTATAGTGCTTTTTGTAACATTTTCACATTATTAATATATATAGTATTACAAATCAAAAATCAAGTACATAGTTTCTTTTATAATTTAGCCACACCAAACTACCGTGTCTGGGTCCATTTCTGAAAGGTAGGTTGAAACCGGAAATGATGTAGGGAATACAACATTAAAAGTTTACAATTCAAGGCGACATACATAGAATTAGAAAAGTATTGAACATTTGAGAAATTTGTTATGAACAGTTGAATATAGTAACTTAATGGCTTAAACTCACTTTTCACCCCCTAAGTTTCAAAAAGTAGCGATTTTGGCCCCCTATTAAAAAAAATGGCAAAAGTGACCCCTCATGTTTAGCCCCTTTTGCAAAACATCAATTTTGACTTGGTCAAGCCTACATGGCACGCCACATAACTCAAAAAATTGCCAGCTGTGTATTTTTTAAGTTAAAAAAATAGAAAAATCCACGCATGTATTTACAGAATTAAAAAAAATAAAAAAATGAAAAGATTAATTGAAGGGAGCACGTGAGAATCATCTTCCTCATCTAAATCTTTCATATTCTTCATCCCTTTCTTGAACCCAGGACCCAAAGATGAACATGGTTGACAGAGATCTCAACCCAAAAGTTAAGAAAAATGGGTTTGACTGAATATGTGAAATGGGGATCGAAGGAAGGAAGCATAAATCTATCAAATGGGTTTGATTGAATCGCAATATCTGTGATGGTGGTTTGTTATTATGGGTTAAATGATATTTGGTAAGTTGTTGCTGCCATGAACATATTGTGTGAATGAACATATTATGGGTTAAATGGGGAACCCGAAGATTTTTTCCCCATTTTTTTATTCCGAATATTTGATATAATCAAACTTTTTTTTCAAAGAGAGATGAATGTTATTGGTTGAAGCTGTGGGCAATTGTTGTTGGTGATGATGAAGGTAGATAAATCAAGGTTTATAGGAGGTGGTGGTTGTT
>Ga0315914_1008387_pt1 | contig 13824 bp, 7 predicted proteins | sample MpolenodulesMG_FD_203920 | JGI IMG/M metagenome (GOLD analysis project Ga0315914, IMG submission 203920) | Medicago polymorpha root nodule microbial communities from Los Angeles, California, United States - elongated nodules | ecosystem: Host-associated > Plants > Roots > Nodule | place: USA...
CTTCCATCTTTTTCAGAGGCAAGAAAAGCAAAAGCAATAGAATATGTCTTATTGGTAGAGGTAACACAAACTATCTCAAGTTGGTTTTATAAGTGGAGTCCATGATAAAAACGGTCGGAAAAGTGTTAAGAAAGTTAATAGATTCGGGATGGGAAAACAATATGTCTTCAAGTGTGGTATCCTCACAGTTTGTTCCGGTGAAATAAACATATTTATGCTTCTCCAACTCCGCAACCAAGTGTTGTATCTCTGTCTTGTCACCTCTTATAGACTTTCTATATTTAGAACATGCACTGTACACTTGTTATATTCTTCAAACTTTCTTGATTTTTTTTTCCTTCAATTGAATATTCCTAGGCAAGGCCAAACTCTTTGTCATGCCAACAACTTTTTTCTTCTCCTCCTCTCTTAGTATACCCTCATGAAGGTGATCGCCTAAATTTGGATCCAACTGTTGGAAAAATTAGACATATAATTATTATAAATTAATAAATCAAAAGAAATAATAGCATAAATATATATGACTCTTCGTTAAATTAAGTAGAGAATAAAAAACTTATCGATTATTGACTGAGGCGTGCAAAATGCACTGGTCTTAAGAGTATTTCGCCACCCCGAATAAATTATCCGATGCAGTAGGTCTCATAGCTCTAATACCCTCCAGGATACAACAGTCACTTCTTGCTAGCACCGCACGTGAATTAGCAAGGTCTCATGAACCACCATTTGGATGCTCGTGGGAACTTGATTTATATTTGTTAATTGTTATTATTGAACAAATTGAAGAAGTAAAAAATGGAGAGGATATATACATCTACAACCTATTGTTCTCTCCCTGGGCAGTGCACCAAACCAATACATATATCCCCGTTTTAATTGAAACCAACCAATGCAAGTTATTAGCATTGACATGCCAAGTAAATAGCAACAGTTATGTAACCAGGCAGTGTAATTAAAAAAACGTGCATGAGACTTGGTCAAAAGGAAAACCAATTGATTATAATTATTAATAAAATTAATAGTAATTAAAATAACTCTAAATAAATAATTAATCAATTAAAAATTCCTACAATCAAATCAATTATTTGTGCAATCCATGCATCACTATTGAATTCTTCAAGAATTCATAGAGAATAAAATTGGTTGATTTTTAAGTTTTTCGAGAAATATATAACATATATAATCTGTTATTTATATGATCCTTCATGGATGTATCACTACTGAATTCTTCATGAATTCATGGAAAAAAAATTAAAACCGAGTTGTTTAAGTTCTTCAGGAACTATACAACAAATTTAAACAATAAGATTAATTTTCTAAATCATCCTTTAGGGATGCAGCTCTTTTGATGAATTTATCCATAATTCACAAAAAAAATATTGAGTTCTTCACGAACAACACTTTTGAATTCATCGGGAATTCATATAGAAAATATTGAGTTCTTCAAGAACTACACAATAGATCTCTTTAATTTTATAATATGAGATCAATCCTTATACAATAATTCATGAATACATATGGAATAAATAAGCACAATAATATAAGACAATTCACGTAATAGTGGTTTAATGTATATCTATAAGAAACTGATTCCAATTGATGGAATTGTAATAGTATAGTCTATAATCATCGATACAAAAATTAAAACTTATTTGAATAAAAATAGATTAAAAAGAATTACATACCTCTGTTGGTTAGAGACTCGTGCTGATAACGTGTTATAAAACTATTAGAATAAGAAGAGCAAGAACAAGATTAAAGAGAAGAATAGAGAATAGAGAGAAGAAAGAGGATTATATTATTCTTTTGTGATGTACAATTAGGTTACATATAAGCTCTATTTATAGAGAAATACAATGACTTGGAGAGCAAACACAATATGACCTAATAAGTTAATAGCATGACCCAATAACGCAATTGCTATATGGATATTCATTTATAATATTCATAACAATACTTATATTTTTTAATAATACCAACAATAAAATAAATATAAGATAAATTTTTATCTGTTCAAATGATATCAACAAAATAATGTTCTTATAGTTAAATTTGTTTAAGAGTTTAATAAAAAGTGAAAAAGTCAGCGCAAAATCATGTATTCTCTTTATATTATAGTAAGAAAATACATTTTTTTTTTCTGTATATAGTATAAAAGTTTTTTTTTTCTTTCGGGATAGAAAAAATTTCCTTTTTAATTTTTGTTTCATATTTAATTTTAATTAATATAATTTCCTACTCAGTTTTTTTCTTCTTCTATAACAGTTGACTACAATTAAAAGGAAAAGGAGGGACTATTTCTTATATCTCTCCATTCACCGGGATCTTCGTCTTCTTCCCGTTCTGCTAATTTCTTTCAGGTTTTCTTTTTCTCTATCTTTCTCAATTTTTATTTATCTCTCTGCATGTGCAAATTAGGGTTTCATTTTTTTTTTTTCTCTTGAATGTTTGAAACCAGATCTACCTATATTGCATGCGATTATATTGTTTAGTTCCATTATTTAGTCTGAATAATCTGATGAATAAATCCATATTAGATTGGTTTGATTACGTTGTGTTAATTTAATTCAGTGCATGTAGCTATTAAGGTTAAATCAGTGTCTTGAAAATTTTTCAGTTCATTCATCTGAGGAACTTTACATCGGAAATTGATGTTTTTCAGTTCAATAAAATAAGATTTCAATGAAAAATCTGAAATAACTGGGTCTTAAATGTATGAATTTTGAATTTTGATGTGTGTTGCAGGTTGAATTGACATAGTTTGATAAGATGGGTGGTGGGTTTAGGGTGCTTCACTTAGTAAGACCGTTTCTGTCATTCCTTCCTGAAGTTCAGACTGCTGACAGGAAAGTACCATTTAGAGAGAAGGTCATATATACTGTGATCTCTCTTTTCATTTTCTTGGTCTGTAGTCAGCTTCCTCTATATGGGATACACTCGACAACAGGTGCAGATCCGTTCTATTGGATGCGTGTTATCCTTGCTTCAAACCGTGGAACTGTCATGGAGCTTGGAATCACTCCTATTGTCACTTCTGGGCTCGTCATGCAGCTTTTGGCTGGATCAAAGATCATTGAAGTGGACAACAATGTGCGAGAGGATCGGGCCCTTTTGTAAGTGTCTTTCTTTGTATAACTTTTACTATTTAATGAACATCTTATATTTCCTCACCCAACGTCAGTAGTTTTAGCCGGTTTTACATCTTATATCTGTCACACGTGTGTATGGTTTATTGCTGTTATATCTAGTTGAGTCAGGTGTAGTTTACTTGTTACAGCGATCACATGATTGCTGAGCATGCTCAATTGAATCTATTCAACAGAATCAGTTATGTGTTTACATTAGGTTCTAGTTAGAGCTTTAGTCTATGAATAGACTTTTAAAATCAGAAATCGATTGATAAAATCATACTTAGTCTCTCGTACTTCTTCTAGCAGTGGTTGTCTATTCGACATGCATTCCTTCATTTAAAGAGGTATAAGATATAATTTATTTGGTACATGTCATGTTGTATCTGATGTTGTCTTTATGAGGTTTACACTATTTAGGGTGGCAGGTCGTGTTATAAACTGCATATTGATTTAAATACCTTTTCTATGGCAGAAATGGAGCACAGAAGCTACTTGGTATTTTGATAGCTGTCGGAGAGGCAGTTGCCTATGTTCTTTCAGGGATGTATGGTAGTGTGGGCCAACTTGGAGTCGGAAATGCTATCCTCATCATTGTCCAGCTCTTTTTTGCGGGTATTATTATGATATGTTTAGATGAGCTTCTTCAAAAAGGATATGGTCTAGGTTCGGGAATTTCCCTATTCATAGCGACTAATATCTGGTAGGTGTTTAGTCTCTGCTAATAAAATATATCCAGCTTTAGTCTTTGAAATTCTTGCTGTCTTGTAGCAATTATTAACCACCAGGGCATCTTACCTTTTATCTAAAACTTAGAAGAATTTCTCTTGTTACTTTACAGTGAAAACATTATATGGAAGGCATTTAGTCCCACCACCATTAACAGTGGACGTGGAGCTGAGTTTGAAGGTGCTGTTATTGCTCTGTTCCATTTGTTGATAACTAGAACAGACAAGGTTCGTGCTCTTCGTGAGGCATTTTACCGGCAGAATCTTCCCAATGTGACAAATCTTCTTGCTACTGTCTTGATCTTCCTAATTGTGATATACTTCCAAGGTTTCCGTGTGGTTTTGCCTGTAAGGTCAAAGAATGCTCGTGGACAGCAGGGTTCGTATCCAATCAAACTGTTCTATACCTCCAACATGCCCATTATTCTTCAGTCTGCCCTTGTTTCCAATCTCTACTTTATCTCCCAGGTAATAATAGTTTTATGATAGGTTGGACTTAGCATCTTTGGTTTTTATGTTGTAACAGTCTAATCTTACTGTAATTGTTCAGCTTCTCCACCGTAAGTACAGTGGAAACTTCATTGTAAATCTGTTGGGGAAATGGAAGGAATCTGAATATGGAGGTGGTCACTCAATTCCCGTTGGTGGTATTGCATACTATATCACTGCGCCTTCCAGGTAAGAGACATGCTCCAAATTATACTTATGATAATCCACATGCCTTTTACTGTATACTAATTTAGTATAAAGCTTCCACCATTTATTTATATAAATAGTTTGTCTCTATATGATTTGATAAATCCAATTCTTTTGCTGCCAATGTTTTGCAGTTTAGCTGATATGGCAGCCAATCCTTTCCATGCTTTGTTCTATCTTGTGTTTATGCTATCTGCATGTGCCTTGTTCTCTAAAACTTGGATTGAGGTCTCTGGTTCATCTGCTAGGGATGTTGCAAAGCAATTGAAGGTATACTAAGCAATTATTTTTTCAACTTGCCATTATTTTTTCCCCAACCTATAATGCATTTGCAATATAATGACTAATGAGCCTGTTGTCTCAAATATTTGTACTTTTAATTATTAGAGAAGGTTCAGCTGGTTATAAGCAGGGTCATACATGATGCTTTTAGCCAGTGGAATTTGCTTCCCTGTTGATGTGATACAACACTTACATGAAGCGAAATATTACCCAGACTTGGGTTTTAAGCATTCCTTAGAAACCAATAGTAATTTGGGTTAAAAAACTTCAGACTGGTGTAAGTTTATAATTTAACTTTAAAGGCTAGTAGACTTGTAGCCGGGCCAGTGCTGGGCCACTGACTGGTCCGCTGGAGGTGCATGACTAGTTACAGTCTGTCATTATTGCTGCAGTTAAACATGTTCCTGCAAGTTATCTCATATATGCTTTGTCAGGAGTATTCCAAATAGGAAACATATGAGTTGGTTGGTTTAGAACAGGCACTAGTTAACGGCTTTAACTTTTACTGATTTGAGTTCTGTTCCAAATTTTTCTTGGGATCCTTAAAGTAAAAAACCAATATGTCTGTTTATTTATCCATAGTGTATGCAACAATATCTTCTTCCTCTATGCCACTTTTCTTTGTTGTTTGATGAAGTTTTCAATGTTGGTTCAGAGTTAGGTCAAGTTTGTGTAACTTCGATTTTGAAACTGAGTTTGTTGCTGGGAACTGTTTTATTATATGGAAATCTCATCTTTGTATTAAGAAGTTCACCCGAGTGTGTACTGTGTAGTATCTGCTATGCTAGGTCTTTAAATTTCAACTGATACATGTTTTTGAATTTGCAGGAACAACAAATGGTGATGCCTGGACACCGTGAATCGAACTTGCAGAAAGAGCTAAACCGATACATCCCCACTGCTGCAGCATTTGGAGGCATTTGTATTGGTGCCCTGACAGTGTTGGCAGATTTTATGGGAGCAATAGGTTCAGGGACAGGGATTTTGCTTGCAGTAACAATCATCTATCAGTACTTTGAAACATTTGAGAAGGAAAGAGCCAGTGAGCTTGGCTTCTTTGGTTTCTAAGTTCCGCCAAGCAATCACTTCTGTTTTGTTACTTACCCTTGTATTATCACTGTACTTTAGATCCTTGAAGACGAAGAGTAGTTTTTTCTTTTGCATATTTATCAACTGAGGAAATAAACATATCATAGTATTTTTTTTGTTCTGATTTTCTCAAATCATACTTGTGATTTTCTTTGAATCCATTAAGTCTGTTCCCCATAGGTTAAAAGTGACAGGTTAGTGTTATGGAAGGAGCTCAAGTGTGTGATATACTTTTTCATGAGTGGCCTCGTGGTGGTAGTTTTCACATGAATCTTTGAAAGAGTTTTGTTAATGCCAGAGCAAAGAAACGGGTCTGATGCAGATGAACCCTCGACTCACCCAGCAATACTCAAATCCATAAATTGCCTTTTGAACCTGCTACTAAAAAAGTTTGTATTTGATTATCTTGACCTTTATTTTTAAAAACTATGTATTAAATAATTTTGAAAAAGTTTGTTTGAAAGAAAAAAATTATTTGACCATCCTCACGGTAGCTTCTAGGCTATTTGATCTACCATAGATTGGTCTACTTGCGCAACTTAAATAAATTTTGAAATATCTACCAAGCGGAAACCTTAATGCGACCAAGGACTATCACATCAACTTTGAAATTTAACCTAGGGTAGATTGAAGATTTTTTTTACTTCTACAAACAACTTTTGAAAAATTCCAAATACAAGGACAACGTTCCTTTAAAATAAACAATTCACTTTATATAGTAGACAGGGTAATATTTACCATTGATAAACAAATTAATGGTTGATACAATGATATTACATGCACATCTAGACCAAATCATTATTTGTTAGTATAAAGTTTTTATTTTCTCAATTTCTTAACTGGGAAGAGTCCATTGGCGTAGTAAACCATTGAATGCATGCTTCAAAGGCGGGGAGTTATGGGACATGGTGATTGTCGATGATGGGACATGGTGATTGTCGATGATAAGATTCAGTTCGTATTGGGTTGACAGGATGGGAACCACAAAGATGGGGATACTTACGTTTTAGAGGAGAAAATAGTAAGGCAATTTTAATGAAATGGTTTAACGAGATGGAAGAATGAAGGGGATTGGCAACACAGGACAATGTGGCTGATATTACAAGACGTGCATATACTTTATATTATCACAATTGCTGCTGTGGCTATTAGTTTTTTTTTTCCTTCCCTTTCTTCCGGGTACAATGTGGCTAGAAGCTTTAATGTATACACTTTATATTATGAGCTTGCATTGATTTAATGTAAATTGACATTATGATCACATACAACGTCAGTGCTTCATTAGCTTGAATCAACAATCATGAAAAGGATGATTAAACGGAAATGAGGTGCAGCATGTGGAAAAAGTCTGGTAATATCAGTTCTACAAATTGAGCACAACCAAAATAAATTGGAATAGGGACTGTAATCAGGTTGTAGGTTGCAACTCCTATTCCAGTTGCTCACTGCACATGATTGTGAGGTTATTGTAGTTCAGTCGACATCCAATGGGGTCTAAAACTCCACCATCATAAATCAATTCTACAACATTGGTTAAAAAACTATCGATAAATTTTAGGGCGAAAAGAGCCTGATACACCGGAAAAATAAAAATGAAAAAGGGGGAGAGGTAGGAGTATAATGAGCTGAGCAAAGTTTTCAAATACAATAAAATATAACACCTCTGCACTATTTAAAGTCCTTCAGTGACAATGGAAACTTGGGTGAGAGGTACTAGCTGCTACAAAAACGAAACCTCTTCGCCATGTTTTGTTTTTCATCCCGGCTTTTTCCTAGACAACTCCAAATATTAAAATGCCAATTAGAAATTGAAACTGCCAAAAATATTTAGCATATGCACATAAACATAGAGAACATGAGATGATATAGACATATATGATAGCTTTATTTCCTATTATCAGGATTCCAGACATGCATATAAACATAGAGAGCATGAGATGATTATAAACAATGAGAACATGAGATGCTTATGTTCCCACATGGCAGACAAATGTTTGTTTATTTGTAATTGTAAGTTGTAATGCACATAGCAAATTTGAAAATTTACTTTATGCTGTCACAGTTTTCGGTACATAACGATAGCTAGGCAACAATGACTACCAATCACCCAACACATAACTCCTTTTGTTTGAAGTAAATGTCACACTATTATGCAGGAACCGGTTAACATTGTAAAATACAAATACAAAAAAGATAGACATAGTTAGGATTAGCTCACCCCACTGAACCCAAGAGCTTCAATTTTTGGTTGTTGTTAGAACAATGCTGCATTCTTTTCATTTCTTCCCCTACAGGTAGTCATTGTATAACTAACTATGTCAAAGAGCCACAAACCTTAGTCAAGGAAAAAAGAGCACAGCTCTTTATGTTACTTCCAAATTATTTATTTCGATTCAGATGCAAGAGTATCCTAAACTTCAGATAATGTGTGTATTTAACTATAGAACTCGAGAAAGACCCACCTTCTCATCCTATGTCTATTCAATTAAACACAACCACTCCACCTGAGGCTAACAAGTGTAGATGACAAATACCTACAAGCAATGTAGTCAAAAACGAGTGCTGGGTCGTAGGATCATCCGATCCTAAGTGCCACAGCGACGCCGGTGAGCTCCGACCTTGTTCTGGGTCATTTTCGTGAGTTTTGTGGTCAGGATCGAGTTCCTGTACAGGAACGTAATGAAAAAACAATCTGGGCTGGCAAAATCTGGATTGGGCTTTGTGAACCGGGTCAGGTCAGAAATTAAAACCCGGTTCCCTATATAAAGTTATAACCCAGTTCTTTCATTCTTTCTCTTCTCACCTTCACCAAAACTACCCTAACCAAAAACGGCACCCTTTTTTCATTCTTCCGTTCTCAGCTCCGAAACTACCCGCCGTCGTCTTTCTTCCTCACATAGCACAGTAGCACAAAGAACAACGGCCATGTCTCTGTTTCACGAACGACGGCTGTGTTCCCTTTTCCAGCGAATTTTTCGCCTTTGTTCACTCTCTTCCCTCACCTAAACCCGTTTTTGTTTCCTCCTCCATAATCCATAACTCTTTTTTTGTTTTTTCCTCCCTTAACTCTGTTTTTCACACAACCTTTTGTAGTGGCTTCAACATGGCAGCATCTTGTTTCTATTGAAGGAGGAACAAGAAAGGTGAGGTGTAAATTCTGTGTGTTTTTTTTTTTAATGGAAGGTCCATACAGAGTGAAGCATCATTCGGCTGGAACTGGTAGAGATGTTCAACCTTGTCGAATGGTTCCTCCGAATGTCAAGAAAGCTAAGCAGTTTCTGATTTGGCTGGAACTAGTAGAGATGAAGAGGGCATTGGTAGAGATGATAAACTTATTTTAAACCTAGTAGTTATGATTTAGTAAGTTATTTTGTTCTTGTTTTGTATTATAATTATTTAGTTTTTAATTTTGTAAGCTATGCAGTTTTTAATGGTGATTGATTTTTAAGCTGTTTTGTTCTTGTATTATAATTTAATGTTTTGTGTTTGTGTATATGTGAAGTTACAAGTTTGCCCTTGAGTGGGTTCTTATAAACCGTGTTATGATCCCGGTGTTTACATCCCTTCACCAGCCGACTGATACTACATACGATCTTGATCCTGACTACATTGCCTACAAGGATATCTTGCCTTACATAACTTAAGCAACTAGTTCACTCACTAATCTTGATTTAATTTTCAGCATCTTACATCAAATAGTTTCATTCGATAAGCCTCAAGCAATGGTTTTAGTACCTAAAATTCATCATTGATTTTACAAGTTACCTAGATACTTGCTAACTCATTATATATCTTGAAACCCCCTTTCCTATAAATCATATCATATGTTGAAGAACAGCTACAAAAATTCAGTGACACTAGCTCTTCTATATCAGTTCAGCAAAGAGTTCAGAATATCTTATTTACAGTTTACCACAGCTTATCACATGCTACAAATACTTAGAGCATCCACAATGGTAGTTCCTTAATAGAGACTCCTTAAATGGATCTCACTTACACATCACTTATTTATAATATTTTAATAAAAGTACCTATTAAGGACTCAATAGCTCCAATGGGAGTACATTAATAAGGACTCCAATGAAAAGTACTTAAATAGGCCCCACTAACTTTACATCATTAAACAAAAATAATTTATTTATTAAATTATAAATTACCTCATAATATTTAATTATAATCCTTAAAAACAATTAAATTATAAAATATTTATTTATTCGTATGAACTTAAATTTCTGCCTCATTTGCTAATAATTTAAAAATGGAAAAATTAACATTACAAATTTTACATTCCTTCGTTAAATAATAATAATAATAATAATAATTTGCATGAATTACATTTTATTTAAAATGATGACAAATAGATAAAATAATATTTAAAACAACTATTAATTATTAAAATATTACTTCTTTTGTAAGCGGGACCACATAGTACATATTTTATTACTTCTTTTAAACGTGGGACCTGTTAGTTGCTTAGGAGAGAGAGGGTCCTTATATAGTTACATGTTCCTTAATGGGGACTCATTTTTTCTTCCTCCAATGGGGGGTCCTTAACAGGGAGTGGTCCTTGTTAAATAAGGACCTCCCATTGGAGATGCTCTTACATTGGTGTTTGGATACCCAAGTAAAAAGAACTTATAACATGCTCAAAACTCTCCAAAATAGCTTATTTAGTACGCCTTCAATTAAATTGTTTAGCAAACAGACACATCTTGAACAAAATTCTCAATGCCACAAACAACATTTTGATGGGCAATTATGTAACATGAACACTTCAGAATTTCAGATTGAATGTGTGTCTGGTATTCAACGCGTACCGATGTCTAACACAAACATACATCATTACATTCAATCACAATCATCTTCTTAAATCATTTCTGTGCCTACATGTCAATATGTCAATGCCATTTCCAATTTCTGATGTCAGTGTCATTGTTTCATAGGTGGGTAATATAGCAACATAGCAAACATCAAAACATACTATAACTCGATTCTACACAAATGACAAAACATAGATTATATATCATACACACACATGTATATACAAAATTAATCTCTGATTATCCACATAAACACAAATTAATACCTCATTATTCCATAGAAGCCTTTGCACCAACTTCCTTCAACTTAGCAATAATCCCCTCGGCCTCTTCTTTCGTCACACCTTTCTTCAAAAGCGTAGGCGATTTCTCCACCAAATCCTTAGCTTCCTTCAACCCCAAACTAGTAAAAGTCCTAACTTCTTTAATAACCTTAATCTTCGACGCCGCATCAAAACCATCAAGCTTCACATCAAACGCCGTTTTCTCCTCAACTTTCTTCACCTCACCTCCCTTTTCACCACCACCACCCCCTTTCCCTCCACCCACACCCCTCGGCATTCCCCTCATTCCCATTCCAGGAACCATCAACATCATAATCGGAAGCTCGTTGATTCCCTTTTTCTCTCGCATTACTTCAACGAGATCCATTGCTTCGAGAAGCGTTAATCCTGCGAGTTCGTCGACGATTGCTGATACTTTTTCGGGATTCGGTGAATCGGTTGTGTAATTGCGTAATTGGGATTTTGGATTTGGAGGGATGATGTAGGGTTTTGGAATTTGAGGAGAAAGGAAATTAGGGTTTTGAATTAGGGTTTTGCGGAGATGTGAGAATTGTAAGAAACGTGAAAACTTCATTGTTGTGTTGACGGTGGTGAAAAAATGTTATTAGTGTGTTGTTCTGTTTTTCATGGTTTTGACTTTTGAGTGATTTCAAATTCGTGATTGATTTTCGTGCATAAACCCTATACACGAACGAAGACGATGGTGAGGTATTTTTACCTTCTTAGCCTTTCCGGCATGCTTAAACTTTTATTATTTTTATTTGTGAGAAATACTCCATCCGTTTTTAAATATAAGTAAAATTGATTTTTTAGATTTATTCTCCGTTTTTAAATATAAGTAAAATTGATTTTTTAGATTTATTCATTTAATGGTTAATAGTAATTTTCACCCCTGTAATATAGGTCATTTCCGGTTTTCACCCCTATAAAATTTTCGGTTTGATTTGCATCCTTTTGAAACTTTTCTTTTCCGGAAAACACCCCTCCTCCATATGAATGTGCATATTTGTTCACGTGGTACATTGTGTGGTATGCTGACTGTGCACATATGCTTATGTGGCGTACTGACTATATAATTAATTTTATTTTTTAAAGGGTACACGTGACATTTGAGGCTATTTTTTTAATAAAAATAATTTATAGGGGAGAAAACTGAAAATGACCTATATTACAGGGGTGAAAAGCAATATTAATGATGTATGTGGTCCATATTATGAACCACATACATCATTAAATGAATGAATCTAAAAAGTCAACTTTGCTTATATTTAGAAACGGAGGGAGTACATGTGTAAATTGCCGAGCTTGGTAACGCAAGCTTGTAACCTAAATATCTAGGGGCATTAAGATGTTGGAAGGAAGCAACAATTTTTTGCACGCTCTCTCTTCCTCTTCTCTCTTTTGTGAGTCGTCACAAAAACTCTAGTTTCTTGTCCTTCACCCACTAAAGAGAGATGATTTAGGGTTAATTTTTGACCCAAAATCATCGCTCTAACTCGTTTTTTTATATTTCCATTTTATTGAAATAAGTGATTTTCACATCTATTTTGTTTTTTTCTTCGTGATTTCGTCGTCTTAGTGCGACGTTGTTTTGTTCGTCGTCTTTGTGCGGCGTTGTTTGTCTTTCTTGTTTTCATTCAGGTATTTGTTCGATCCAACTGTCATATCAGCTTCGATCCAGTGCAGATCAAATCAATTAATTTGAAGTCGTCAAACGTTGGAGATCCGAAAACATGGGTATTCCGAAAACTTAAATATAATCATATGTGTGGCCTTTAGTACTTTGCCGTTTTATGCTATTAACATGGATGTTGTGAGTTTGTTCACAAATTCACTATTTTTGTTTTTAGCGAATTTTCATTGTATCGATGTACTCTATCAATTTGAATGAATGAATATCGTTTATTTTTGTAAAAAAAAAAGATGTTAAAAAGGTATTTGATGTGTGCCATAAAAAAAGATGTTGAAAGGTATTTGATGTGTGCCACAAAAAAATGTGTAAGTCGATAATTATAAATTACGCTTATAAAAATATTTACCGTTTCCTTTAATTTTTTTTTTTATCGTTTATGTGTTTATATATTTTTACATAGTTTTTATGGTATGAATTTATTAACGGTATAAATTCATATCGTCGGATTTTAATAAGTTGGATCAAATTGAGGGAAAAGGGTGTGTAAGAATGAAGGTGATGACATTAACCACTTTAGATCTAAAAGATGTCACGTTTTGCCTATCAACATGCAACATCACACACTTAACTATAAGATTTTTGTAACTTTTGGTTTAAAAAAGAACTAAATTGATAACATTTACAAATTTAAAGAACTCATGTATGACCAAAATAACTTAAATGAAATATCTATTACAAACCTCAAAATTCAACACGATCAATCTGAATAAAAGATAACTTTGAATGATTTAATTTAAAAAATAATAATGACAATAGTTAAAACACAACGACCCAATATCAAAAGATTTAATTCAACACGTATTTGTCTCATTTACTATTATTTAATTTGATGATGAATAAAATATTTAATCTTCGTGAGCTTAGCTCAGTTGGTAGGGATATTGAGGGAAAAAAGGTAAAATGCTCATTTACTATCTATGTGAACTTATGTGTGAATTTGACGCAAAGTTAGCGAAGATTTAAGTTTTTTGACATCTAAATCAGCATATTATATATTATATAGATGTATTAATATGTTTGGTTTTACAAATAATATAAAGTGTATATGCGCTCGCTCGCTCGCGCGCGCGTTTGGGGGGGGGGGGGGGGTTGGTAGATAAAGTG
>Ga0315914_1008391_pt1 | contig 13816 bp, 15 predicted proteins | sample MpolenodulesMG_FD_203920 | JGI IMG/M metagenome (GOLD analysis project Ga0315914, IMG submission 203920) | Medicago polymorpha root nodule microbial communities from Los Angeles, California, United States - elongated nodules | ecosystem: Host-associated > Plants > Roots > Nodule | place: USA...
ACACTAGTTATAACATATGTAAATATCTACTATCGAAGCATGTACCAACCAATGTCTAGATTATTTCAAAATGTTTACACACGATCATTGATGGTCGGCTTTAGGCAAGTGTGCCAAATCGGTTAGCAAATAATAAAGTGATAAGTAGAGTGTCGTATTCACAGGAATTGTCGTTTCAACCGAACGATTTGTGTTACTTATTTGGGAACAATAAAATAAATAAAAGATAATAGGTTTGGAATAAGGTGTGATATGTATGGATTGCAAGTCATGGCAATACCTTCAAATTTACGAGATAATAAGACACTATAAATAAAACTCTTTTCTACTTTATTTCATTTTAATGTCACTGTCTCAGAGTACAAAAAGATAACTTCAAGGTACATGAAATTTATCAAACAAAAAAAAAAAGGTATGTGAAATTAGGAAAAAAATTATTTGGTGCATGCATAGTAACTATTCATCTCAGTAGAATGTTTCAGACCCCTACACAATAACCTTTACGACATTTACCACGATGCCCGTTTTTTTTAGGACAATCCTTATCTGTCATACAAGGAACTGGCATAAGGGGAAATGAAGAAGTGGATACCATCATGGCAAGAAATATTAAAAGAAATACATTCAAAACATAAACAAACTTTAGAGTTTCAACCATATCTTTCCCTTTATAATTTGTATATAACAGATAGCATATGATTTGATCTCTTTATAGTGTATAAATTTCATGGTCTCGTAAAAATAATCAAATAGTATAAAGTTTTTTAATAAGCCATCCTAAAATTAGAACAGTCATCAAGTGTCTCTTAGGTATGTCATATGTTGTTTTTGTCCCTTTATCACTCATAGGAAAGAGCCAAGATAATAAACTTAATATATATTATATATAAAGAAAATAATCTCTTTCGACTCTTTTGAGTTGCCTTTTTCTTCTTCCAAAATTACTCTCAACCTTCGAACAAATAGATGAGTGTAAATTCAAATATTAAAAAAAAATGTAACAAATTGTATATGTCTAATTTATTTCTTTATCATTTAAAAAAGATAATGTATGAGAGGGAATTCAAATATTAAAAAAAGTGTAACAAACACTATTTTTTTATTAGCACACAAAATATATCGTGTAACAAACACAATATGAGTATATGTCCAAGTTTTTCCTTTATCATTAAAATTAGTGTAACAAACTAGATGAAAAATATGTCACTATAAATATAATAAATAAGAAAAGGAAAATTATCATCGATATACTGAGAAAAATTATTCATTCTTGGATCGTTGATTATGGAATCAAGTTGCCAAAACAACTTGTTTCATGTTCTTTTGATCGCTGTCATCATAAAATCCCAAAATAAAAAATTGAATTATTAAGGATTCACTAATATTTGTTATATTTAGTTTATTCCCAAAAAAAAAATCTATGGTCCAAACTATTGAAAGTTTGATGATTTCAATTACATATATGGATCCTTTTTGAGATTTACGTTTTTTTTTTTATATATGTTGTTATTTTACAATTTGATGATGAATAACCAAGATATTTGACTATTACTAAAAAAAGAAACTCACATTCATGCATTCTTCGGTTAAAAAAATTAAAGGTAAAAAATCAAAAAACTCATCTGACTTAATTGTTGGGGAGTCAGGGGAGCTCTGAGAGCATCAATAGGCTAATCGTTTAGGACCCGTTAAGAGCGAGACACCACGCTCTTACCCAAAACCCTAAGGCAATGGGTTTATGGGTCACCTCTCTTATATATCCAACATTTCCTCTATTTCTAGTCGATGTGAGACATTATTACTCACACTTGATTTCCAAAAATCTCCCCCTCAAGTGTGACTCACTCACCCACTTCACTAGGATGATCCAACTAGGATCCCTCTCCCACTCCCCCATCAAGCCTAACTAGGCTCTGATACCAGTTTGTTATAACAGGACGCGAGAATAATGACAATAATAGTAAAAGACATTATGAAAAATGACACAAGAATTAACATGATATCCAGCATTGTGCTGACTAATCCACGGGAAGAACCATTGAAAAGAATCCATTATAATTGATAATTACAGATTACAGATACTGAATAGTAGAGGTAACACTAGCTATAAGAAAACCCACTAACTATTGGTGCAAGAAATACTAACACACAAGGATTTTATTTATATGGCCAAGTCTTTGCATATTTCTTCATATTATCCGATGTGGGACATTTTCCCAACACTAATTCAAGGCATATTTCAACAAATATCCACCTTGACTTGAATATTCTCCAGATACTAGATGCACCAGATGTACTTTAAGTACCAAATGTGCCATAACCAGATGCACCATATGTGCTTGACGTACCAGATGTGCCAGATGCATTACATAGAATTTTCAGATGAGTCTACTCTGGCTCAGGCTTTTCCCCTCCAAGGGAAATCAACAACTTCTAACATTGATCAAGTTCAAACACTATTGAAACTTGCTCTGCGGAACCGGCTCGGTAAACATATCAGCTGGGTTGTCTATTGTACCCACTTTGTTTACCTCAAAATTGGATGGCTCATGAGGATCCACTTCCTCTGCAACCTGTAAGGCATAAGAAACCATATCCTTATAACCATACCTTGTAGGAGGTACCCCAAAATTAGCTCTTTTAGAGCATTAAGAGTTATACTGTGATGTTCCCCTGATGCGAATGGAACAACTGATGCTTCTGCCTCTAAATGTGACTGAGGAGATCTTTCCTCTGCTTCACAAGTAGTCTCAGTTTCTCTCTGCTCCACTAAAACCTTGAGCTATAGTTTTGATGATGTTTGATCTTTGTGTCTTTTGAGTGTTTTAGGTTAGATCATGTTTGTCTAGCTTTTCATTTTGATTAGACTATGTTAAAGCACCCTAGTGAGCATCTTGTAACTGATCAATCCTGCTATCCTTTCATTTGTGTTTTGTGTCTGCATGAATCGACTCAAAAAAGTTTATGACTTTGTGTGAATCGATTCACACTGTAGATGAATCGATTCATATTTGAATCGTATCATTTCCTCCTGAGTCGTATCATAAAACTTTCTGACTCTCTCTGAATCGATTCAATATTACCTTGAATCGATTCAAACATCCTTTTGGGAAGCTTGAATCGTTTCATACATCTCTTGACTTGCATCAATCTTCATATATTTTCCTTTACCTGGATTTAGTCTTTCTACAGTCTGAATCGATTCAATGAGTAAATGAATCGATTCAATTCAGTTGTTTTTGGTGCGAAAATTTTGTCTTTTTACCCTTACTATATAAACACTTCTCCTTCTCTTCTTCAAAGTATTGATTCATTTGCATCTATTCTCTCTAGGTCTCAAAAACTCATTGCTCATACATTCTTCAAGATTAAACACTTTTTCTTAGAATCACTTTGTCTTTGAGTGTGTAGATTCTCTAGGGTGCTAGTAGGTATTGTAAGTTGGTTCTCTCAAAAAGATTGATTAGGCTTAATCAAGGCTTCAAAGGAAGTGAATAATCTCATTCCACCTCCAAAGGACTCGGGGGTCTTTCTAACCGTTCTTGAAGTCGAAGGGGGTTCGTTTGCCGGACGTAGCATTGAAGACTCGAGTGAAGAGATCGAAGGAGTGCATGGGTAATTCAAGGATTCGAAGATTCAAGGAGCACCAAATTAAAGGGGTACTTGAAGTTTGGGGGAGATTGTTTTACACAAGAGTTGAAGAATTAGGGCTTTAATTTGAATGAACTCTTGTAAACATTATAATCAGCTTTTCGTACATAGTGGATGACTTTGGTGAAGGCGTACTTCATTAAGTAGAGTAGACGTAGCCCTTAGCGAGGACAAAAAAGGCTGAACTACTATAAACACAGGTGTTCTTTCTCTCCCTCTCTCTCTCTCTCTCTCTCTCTCTATCCTTTTACATTTTGATATTGCATGCGATTGATTGAATAATTGATAGTTTAATTGTTAGTGTTGATCTAAGTTGTTTTAATTGAAAATTGACCAATTCATTGAATTGAGTTTGAACACTTCACTTAGATCAATTGATTGCATCATCAATTCAATTATTCAATCTCACTTGTATTGTGTTTATTTTGATAGCATAGTATATTTGTTCATTTAGGTTTGGTTTGAAATTGTTATAAGTTTTGTATATTGTTCAAGGTTGATTAAAGTTTAATTGTTAATAAGATTTGTTTATTGAACCTCTCAATTCTAAGATCAAATCTTATTACTCACATATTGTCTTTTCGATTCATTGATTGTGATAATTCGAGCACAACTCCAATAGTCTATTTGTTAAAATCAATTTTCATTAAATCTCCGAAAAAAATTTCAAACGCGCTATTCACCCCCCCTCTAGCTTGGTATTCACCTAGCTATATAGTTCAACATCCAGATACTTCTCGATACCATAGTCTTCTGGAATAGTGAACTTCATAATTGGGTTAAACATGGAATTTTCATCAAAGACAACATTCCTTCTTAAAATAACCCTCTTCCCATATGGGGGACTAGATCCTATATCCTTTCACACCATCCTCATCACCTACAAATACTCCTTTCTTCGCTCTTGGCTCCAACTACCAGAAAAGTTGATCCATATGGCTAGCAAGGAGCCCAAGGGGGCGTATAATAGAGCACCTATTTTCGACCGAGAAAATTATGACTATTGGAAAGAATGCATGAGTGTTCACTGTTGGAACAAAATGTGTTTAACATTACCCTTTAGAGTTTTAATGATAACAAGGTATTAAAAATTGTCGATTGGATATGCTAATATTTGTTCAAGTGTACAAGACCATAGACAAAAAATTTGTATCTTATAAGGTTCTGAAGGAACAAAGGAATGCAATGAAATCAACAAAAAGGAAGCTTGAAGCATCTGAAGAAAAGAGGTTCTGAAGACAAGTGCTCCTGAACTAATGACGTCATCATCAGAAGCAAGTTCCTCAGAAGCACCTCATTAGAAGCAACATCACCAGAAGCAGTTTTCGTCAGAGTATCTGAAGATCATCGGGAGCTAAAGATCATCAGAAGCTGAGAGAATTAAAGCTTCAAAGGTTGTTCAAATGATTTAAATCACGCCTAAGCATTGCAAAAGACCAGACGAGTGAAGCTTTAAAGAGCGTTGACAAAGGACAATTGTACGAACTGTACAACCACTACCTCCACTACTCTGTTTTGTCTCTGCAACAAGACAAGAATAACAGTTATGCCTGCAACAATGTTCCTCCAGACTTGGAATGGATTTGAAATTAATCCTTCATAGCACAATAACCATATTAGGCAAAAGATCATTGGTGATTGATCAAAGCTTCAAACGACTCTTTTTGATGTGTTGGCAATTTCACAACGTATCTTTCACACTTCTATATAAAGGAGTGAAGATATGCTGTTTGAAAAAAGCAGAATGAAAAAGACTTAACAACAATTTTAAAAGTGCCAAAACTCTGCTGACATTGTTCTGCATCAAAAGTTCACTTAGAATTTCTTAAAAACTTCCATATCTTAGAAATTCTAGAGTCTTAAGAGTCTATATCTGATTTGTATTGTGAACCCCACTGATTGTATATCAAGTGTTCAACCTCAAATATTTTTCTTTGTAATTTTGTTTCATTAGAAGTCTCTTGCTTGTGTGCTTGAGCAAAAGAAGTCTCTTGCAGTTGTGCTTGAGCAAAGGAAGTCTCTTGATCTAGTTCAGCAGCATAGGAAATCTCTTGCAGTTGTGCTTGAGTAGTTTGAAGTCTCGTGCTAATTGTAATAAGATATTACACTTTAGTGAACTCTCCTTGGAAGTGCAAGGGGGACAAGACTACTCCCGGTTTGTGGAAGGAACCTGTATAATTACTTTGTGTCTTTCTTCTCTCTCTCTCTCTGTTTTATCCACTGCATTTAGAATCTGAACATCACTTCAGAAGCTGAACTCTATCTAGAGCACACCCCTCTTGTGTTTTCCTCACCTTCAATTGGTATATAGAGCCTTGGTCTGTTGTCTTAACACTTAACACTGTAACAGAAAAAGATTTTAGAAAAACATGTCTGGTGAAGACACCTCTACCTTTACCAGTAGAAACAAAACTGCTGTACCATATGATTATGGTGACAAGAAAGCTGAGTCTGGTAAAGTTCCTAAGTTTAATGGAGATCCTGAAGAATTCTCTTGGTGGAAAACCAACTTCTACAACTATGTCATGGGTTATTATTTTGAAACAAAACAAAATCAATAAAGAAATTCCTTATTATTTATATATTCACAGTATATATTTATATCAATATCATGATACAAAGCCAAACCCAATCAATGTAGATTGGCTATTAGGGCTTACTCCAACAGCATATGGTAGCGTCTTTGGATGTTGGAGTTATATTACCGATTGATCCCACATCATCAAGATTATTGGATAATTCGGAATTATGTTACCAAATTATTCCTACATCATTGCAATTAACATCATCAAGATTACAAGACTATGAATGTATGAACATTTCACCATGACTCAACAATGCACAACATTCAAACGACTCAATCAATTACACACCAACATATTCTTTATAGCATCATCATCATCATCGTAACCACATCATTATGTTTATCACACCAATATTGTCATAATATCACAAACATCATGTTTATCACATATACATCGTCCTGTTATCATAATTACATTATCAGTTGAATAATCATATAACCAATTACAAGCCAACATGCCATAATTCATCAATTCGCTAAGTTCGTCTATTTTCAATATTCACATAAGCCACGTTTCATGCTCATGTACATCCTCATCATCCATACATGTTGTCCCTATATCTAGAATCACATTAGTTTAAGGATCACAACATTATTTCATTTGGGAAAAATCTTTCATTCTAACTCAAGTTCAAGTTTCACAATTTATTCCATTACGTCTCTAAAACCACATGAACAATTCAATCCTAAGCAAGCTTTGATTACCTTTCATTCATTCATCAAAGCAGTAAGAATTCATCATAAAAGGATTGCATAAGAACACGCAAGACCATCCCCCAAGAACCCAAAACACAAAACAAGCAAATTCTTGTCCTATGTTGGGTACATGGTAATAGGCTTGGCATGTTCAAGCACTGGCTCTCTTTAACTGGGCGCGTTGGACCCCAGTTGCAGCACCAACACTGCGAAAAGTGCAAAAATGAGTGTTTGGCCCTCAGATTTCCCTCAAAATAATCCCAAAATTGTTTATTTTGATCCCTCATACACCCAAAGTGTTTAAAAGCATTTCCCAAGGTTCAAACACGTCATTTTAGTGCAACGACTTCCTACTCAAAGCATTCGCCACCACATTCACCTTTCCTAGATGATAAATTAACTTAAAGTCATAATCCTTAAGAAATTCCAACCATCTTCTCTACCTCATATTCAACTCCTTTTGGTCAAACAGATACTTCAAACTCTTTTGATCACTGAACACTTCAAACTTAGAACCATACAAATAGTGCCGCTAAATCTTCAACATAAACACAACTGTCGCCAATTCAAAATCATGAGTCAGAGAATTCTTCTCATGAACTTTCAACTGCCTCGACACATAAGCCACAACTTGACGATTATGCATCAACACACCACCAAGACCCATCTTAGAAGCATCACAATACTCAACAAAAGATTCCTTTGGATTCGGCAAAATCAACACTGACGCTGACGTCAACCTCTTCTTCAACTCTTGGAAACTCTTTTCACACTTAGCATCCTAAACAAACACTTGACCTTTCCGAGTCAACTGCGTCAACGGTAAAGCCAACTTAGAAAATCCTTCAACGTCACCAAGAAAACTTCTGATCTAAAAAACAGACTTCGGAGTCTCCCACTGCAACATTGCATCAACCTTTGACAGATCCACTACTATACGACGTTTCGAAATCACACTTCAACAACTTAGCAAACAACTTCTTCTCCTTCAAAGTGTGCAACACAACCCTCAGATACTCAACATGCTCCTCCTCTGACTTTGAATACACCAAGATATGATCGATAAACACCACCACAAACTGATCCAAATAAGGATGGAAAATTCTATTCATATATTCCATGAAGACACCAGGCGCATTAGTCACATCAAATGGCATCACAGAATCTTCATAGTGTCCATATCTCGTTAGGAATGCAGTTTTGGAAATATCCTCCGCTTTCACTTGTATCTGGCGATATCTTGATCTTAAATCAATCATACTAAACACTTCCGCACCAACCAACTGATCCATCAGATCATCAATCCTTGGGTTAGGATAACGATTATTTATCGTCTACTTATTCTACTGCCGATAATCCACACACAACCTCATACTTCCATCCTTCTTCTTAACCAACAACACTGGCGCACCCCACGGTGAAACGCTCAACCTGATATACTGCTTTTCCAACAAATCTTCTAATTGCTTCTTTAGTTCGCCCAATTCCGATGCAGACATCAAATAAGGCGCTATCAAAATATGGCTTGTTCCTATCACCAAATCAATTGCAAACTCCACTTATCTCTCTGGTGGTAAGTCGGTAATGTCGTCTGGGAAAACTTCTACAAACTCTTGCATTACCGGCAAATCGCTAACTCCCTTCTCAACACCTTCCTTCAATGCAGCAAACATCATAAACACACAAGCTTCACAGTCCAAAGACTTCTTCACTTGCTCCGTGGTCAAGAAGTTGACACGTACTTCATCTACTCTCTTAGAGAATGTTACACTTTTGGTTATACAATTAATGTTAACTCCAAAAGACAACATCCAATCCATACCAAAAATCACGTCCATATGAATCAAAGGCAAGTTAACCAAATCCAGCTCAAAATCCACATTTCCAAAATTAACAGGACACTTAACACAAACCACAACCACAACCAACTAAGCTTCTCCATCCAAAAGATACCTCTACTTACCTGATCCAACACACTTGGAACATCCAGCTTCTCCCCCACTTCGCTCAAACCCACCTAAAAGAACGAAACACCGGAACAAGTACCGACAATACTTCCGTACATGTCATATACAACAGGAAAACAACTAACAGGCAAAAACAATAGAACAAGTATCGACAGTAACTCAATATCATTCGCTTACAATAGGAAAAATCACCTAGTGCTGGTCCAGACAAGACCGACATGGCTCTGATACTACATTGTAACACCTTAAACCCTTAAAACGATAAATCACGCAATAATACAAATCATAAAAAGGAATTTAGATTCCACTTCTTTTATAAGTCCAAAACTTGCATAATTAATTTTTCAAAACATCATAGCGGAATAATATCATAACATCCCCAAAGTAGCCATGTCACATAATCATAATACATTACCAAAATAAATCTCCCATCTCAACATACTGAGTGATAAATCTAATAAAGTCATAAAACATAACCAACCGACAGACACCCTAATCAGAGCCCGACACTAAGAGTCCAAAAGCAAAAGACGAGGTGGCACGCAAAGCTAGCCTCCAGGATACTCACAAGCAAAGCAAAGCAAATAATCCTGCACGCCATCTACCCATCCATACGAATAAGGTAGGCGGTCAACAAAACGACCACTGCGGGTTAGATAACATTCCACAATTGAAGTATAATTAAATGAATAACATTAAAGAAATTCAGGATACACATAAGCATGAACAACCATATCATCCTTTAAAGATATCAACAAGTGAATAATTAGCATAATTAAATCATCACTTTGTTTACAATATTCAAGTGTACAAGCATATTCGTTCATTTAAGTTCAAGTACACAACTTCACAAGTTACACCTGATTAACCAACATATAATTTCACCAAAGCACATGATTCACATAACTTATGTGTATGTAATCCACTAGACAAGACTCTACATGCATGTGGTTCCATTGGATTTTGGAGGTAATTTTACCGATTGATCCCTTTACATATCTCTGCATATCTTTTCTTATGTACTTTTGAATACATGGATGCCAAGCATTGACTCGATAATGCATAACAATAAATTACTCCACATATTCTCAACATATTGCGTTATTAAACAATACATCCACACATCAACATTTTATCAAATATTAAGTCATCACTACATATCCATCATCAAATATTTAACTCTACATATTTTGTGTACTAGATGTACCTGCGCTTAAGAAGCGGATTTTGGAGGACGATCACAGGAGTGGTCTGAGTATTCTTCTAGGAGCGACGAAGATGTATCAGGATCTAAAGAGGTTGTTTTGGTGGCCTGGAATGAAGAAGGATATCGCAGAGTTTGTGTATGATTGTTTGGTTTGTCAGAAGTCTAAGATTGAACATTAGAAGCCGTCGGGTTTGATGCGGTCATTGTTTGTACATGAGTGGAAGTGGGATAGTATTTCAATGGATTTTGTTAGAGTGTTGCCGAAGACTGTGATGGGAAGTGATTTTATTTGGGTGATTGTTGATCGACTGACGAAGTCGGCACATTTTATTCCTATCAAGACCAGTATGTTTGTAGTGAGGTTGGTGGAGATCTACATTGAGTAGGTGGTAATATTGCATGGTCTTTCTTCTAGCATTGTGTCAGATAGATATCTGAGGTTCACTTCTATGTTTTAGGAGAACTTGCGAGCGTCTTAGGGAACTAAGTTAAGGTTGAGTTATGCGTATCATCCTCAGACTGATGGGCAGACAAAGAGGACTATTCAGAGTTTGGAAGACTTATTGAGAGCTTGTGTTTTGGAACAAGGTGTAAGTTGGGCTGAATATTTACCGTTGATCGAGTTTACTTACAACAACAGTTTTCATTCTAGTATTAGGATGTCACCGTTTGAGGCTTTGTATGGTCAGAGGTGTATGACGTCGTTGTGTTGGTCTGAGTCATGAGAGAGTGCTTTGTTAGGACTGGGAGTTGTGCAATAGACTGCGGGGAAGGTTAAGATGATTCAGGAGAAGATGAGAGCGTCTTAGAGTAGGCAGAAGAGTTATCATGATAAGAGGAGGAAGGATATTGAGTGTTAAGTTGGTGATCATGTGTTTTATAAAGTGAATCATGTAACCGGTGTTGGACGTACTTTGAAGTGTCGAACGTTGACATCGCCTTTTGTTGGACCATTTGAGATTGTTGAGAAGGTTGGAGTTGTAGTGTATCAGATTGCTCTACCGCCATCGTTGTCGAATCTTCATGATGTGTTTCATGTATCTTAGTTGAGGAAGTTTGTGTATTATCTGTCTTGGTGAAAAATGAACTAGATGATGATTTTGATGAGAATTGATGTTATGATTCCATGTTTGTTGTTGTTTTTATTGCCTTTTGATGTATGATAACTAATAAACAAGTTTGGGGGACGAATTTGGGTCATAGGGGATCAAAATCAGGGTTTTTCAGGGAAATTAGGATGGGTTCCCGAGAGGAAACCCAAGAATAGGGATCCCTGTTCTGGTGCAACTCTTCAGGTGAGCCGATGGCTAGCTAGTGGCGAGTTTCTCAGTTCAGTACCCTTGTTACAGGGCGTTCCGGGTACTTGGGGGTCGATCTGGACTTTCCGAAATGATTCTTTTGATGTATTTAATTGTTTTTATGCTTTCTAAACCTTTGGAAACATCAAATGAATTGGATTGAGATTGGTTTTGTGAATCAAATCTAAACTTTTTTAAAAATGTTCAAGAACGTGAATTTTTCTGAAATTCGTTTTCTCAAGGAACAAGGGTAGGGATATGGTTTTTTATTGTAACTATGAATTATAAAATGGTTTTGAATGGTATACATGAGCTATAACTTGGTCTTGCTTTGGAAAATGGTTTTCTTTTGAAAAATGATAAAATGAAACGAACTTAGTGAAATTTTGGGAATTAAATGGAATTTTCTTAGTATGTGGATATGAATATGCTACTGTGATCATATGTGAATGATGTATATTCTTTGTTGAGGTGTTTGACCGTGTATGACTTGTTTTGGTGAATTTCCTAGGAAAAGATGAATTTTGTGAAAATAGACGGACTGTGTTAAAATGTGGTTTCATGACCGTATAACTTGCAATTGGCTTCATGCTTAAGATGATATGATAGAATAAGAATGAATCAATGATGAATGGGTGTTTAATATGATGAATTTCATAATGCATATAGTTGTCTATCTTTTATGTGAAAAATGACTTTGAAACTTTATTGTTTCTTTGAGGTGATTGTTGTTGTTGATGAATATGATGACAATTTTAATGTTGATGAATTGTTGATGGTGATGAACTTTTACATGCAAATTGGTGATGATATTGGTGATGTACTCATGTATGAAAAATGTTGATGTTAAAGGTGATGATTTGTTGAATGAACGCATGCATTGTCGAGTAATATGTTCATGCATTCATAAGTATCCAGAGGCAATGATTAGAATACTTTGTATTCAAGAGGCGATGTTTATGATACGGTTTCGTATCTAGAGGCGATGTTTATGATATAGTTGTACCTTGAGGTGTCATACTTGCTTATGTGCTTGGTGAATACTTGCATTGGTGAGACTTGGTGATTTATATATTGGTGAATTTTGGTGAGAGTTGGTGAATATGTGAAGATGTGAAATCGTACTTGTTCTAACTTTATACTTTGTATAGTTAATGTTTAATTAAGTTGAATTCGTTGCGAATGATTTAATTCAGTGTTGTTTAATCATTTGAAATTAATTAAGTCCTTTTACTTTCATTTTATTATACTTTAATTGTGAAATGCTATCTAAACCCCAGTGGTCGTTTGGTTGACCGCCTAGCTTATTCGTATGGATGGGTAGACGACGTGCAAGATTAGTTATTTTGCTTTGCTTGGTGAGTATGCTGGAGGCTAGCTTTGGAGCCACATCGTCTTTTGCTTTCATAGTCTTAGTGGGTCGGGCTCTAATTAGGATGTATGTCTGTCGTTTATGTTTTATAACTATGAGATTTATTCACTCAGTTGTTGAGATTTAGAGATTTATTTGGTGATATATGATGTTCTATATGACATGGCTACTTGGACATTTTTATTATCTGTTGATGAGATATTATGATATTATTTTGCTGCGATGTTTGAAAAAATTAATTATGCAAGTTTGGACTTATATAAGAAGTAGCATCTAAATCCTCTGTATGATTTCTATTATTTGCGTAATTTATCAGTTTACGGGTTTAAGGTGTTCCAAGTTTGGTGAAAATGGGATCGAAAACGGTTGAGAACAAACTTTTACGCGCGAAAACGAGCGAAGGAAAAATCAGAATTTCGCTCCTGTCAGAGTGGCACGATTGTGCACACCTGTGGCACAGTCGTGCGTGTATTCTTGGCATTGGGTGGCACAACCGTGCGCCTTATTGGCACGACCGTGCCAACCTCCCTATGCGCGGAAACTCCGAGTTTTCACTTTTTAAAGGTATTTTAGGTATACCAATGGATCCCAAACACCCCGTTTTCCCAACAATGTAATTAATACAAATAATCAGGGTATTCAATGTTGGAACAAGGGTGTTTCACAAGTCACCTATTGAGTTTTGACAATAACAAGGTATTAAAAATAATCAATTGGATATGCTAAACAATTTGTTCAAGTGTGCAGGATCAATAATCAAAGTACTATTCTTAAAGATTCTGATTGAAGAAGTTCAAGAGCAAAGGAATTTATTTGAAGCTTAAAGCATCTGGAAGAATGAGTCTGAAGAACTGCGTCTGAAGAACTACGTCTGAAGAAACGAGTCTGAAGAAGAGCTCCTGAAGACACGTCACCAGAAGCAAGAACATCAGAAGCACTGATCATCAAAAGCATATCTCGCCAGAAGCTACTTCACCAGAGTTGACAAAGGACAGTGTACGAAGTGTACGGCCACGAACTCTGCAACCACCTTCTCTGCAA